>Ga0222423_1000040_pt1 | contig 137381 bp, 101 predicted proteins | sample 3A0metagenome_FD_182472 | JGI IMG/M metagenome (GOLD analysis project Ga0222423, IMG submission 182472) | Enriched microbial communities from leaf-cutter ant dump, University of Wisconsin, Madison, United States - 3A0 (version 2) | ecosystem: Environmental > Terrestrial > Nest > Insects nest >...
CATCATAAAGACCTGTTTCTCGGGGAGGCTGCCGACCTGCTTTTTCACTATCTTGTGCTATTGGAAGCCAAAGAGGTGGAGCTGGATGAAGTACTGGATGTTTTAATTAAACGACATAGCTCATGATCAATTATGCAATACGCCTCGTACTGACCGGGGCGCTGGTTTACCTGATGCCCAAATTATTCAGCGGCATTACGGTAGATACCCTGACCACAGGGGTTATTGTGGCTTTCGTGATGAGTATCCTGAATACGTTTGTAAGGCCGTTGCTCGACCTTATTTCGTTTCCTATTACTTTCCTGACGCTGGGACTTTTCTCCCTGGTCATCTCGGTGGCCGTGGTGTATCTTTGTACATACCTGGTAGACGGCTTCCGGGTGAGCGGTTTCTTCACCGCCCTGATATTCAGTTTTCTTTTATCTATCGCCAACAGTATTGTGGGCAGCTTCCAGGATTAGTTATGAAGCCAGGATTTTTCGTACTCGTTTTTTCTCTTTTTCTCACCGGGTGCTCCTATTCTGACCCCCTGGAAATTCCCGGGCTGGACGGGGCCGCTTTCAAAGCCGACCGGGCCGGATGTAACGGTGCGCGTGAGCGGCAGATTGAGCTTCTGAAAGAGAACAAAGACCGTTTCCTGGGCATCTCCGAGAACGAGATTGCCAAGGCTATCGGCCGGTATGACTACCAGGTGCTGGACAGGAAGAACGAAAAGATTTTTGTGTATTACCTGGAGCCGGGCCCTCAGTGTGAGCAGATACAGGAGCCTACCAACGCCGAAAGCCTGGTGCTTTACCTGAATGCCGTAAAGCTGGTAAAAGAGGTGATGATCCGGAAAGGCGGACATGTTGTGGAACAATCAAATTTATAAGTTTTATGCGCAAAGCAGAAATGGTAACCGACAAGGGTACCTTACTCATTGAATTTTATGACGATGACGCCCCTTTGGCGGTGCAGAATTTTATTGACCTGTCAAAGAAAGGGTTTTACGATGGACTTAAGTTTCACCGGGTGATACCGGGGTTTGTGGTGCAGGGCGGATGCCCTGACGGAACCGGTGCCGGCGGACCGGGCTATACCATCCCCTGTGAGCTGGACGGCACCCGGCAATACCATGACCGGGGAGTGCTTTCAATGGCGCACCGGGGAAGAAATACGGGGGGATCGCAGTTTTTTATCTGCCATAACCGCCAGAATACGGCTCACCTCGACAGGAACCACACCTGTTTCGGAAAAGTAGTGGAAGGACTGGATATCATTGACGAGATCCGCCAGGGCGATACGATTCAGAAAGTAACCGTTATTGAACCGGAAACCGTATAGGCGGTTTTGCGTTCTTTGGTTATGTTGGGTAGGTTCCCGGCTTCGCCCGGTTCCCGACTACGCCCGGTTCTCGACTTCGCTCGAACTGACAAGCCACGAGCGCTACCTGTCAGTTCGAGCGTAGTCGAGAACTTAAAGCCTGACCCCGAAGCTGAACGCCTGCATGTCTTTCGGAATGGCCTGGTTGCTCCGGAAGAGCTCGCTCAGGTCGTAGCGGAAAAACAGCGCAGCCCCGTTTTTATGCCCTATTTCAGCGGTGAGCCCGTATTTCAGGTCGTTCAGACCCAGTGACTCGTTGTATTTCTCTTTGCTCTTGCTGTCTTTGTAGACCACTTTGGTATACCCGCCGATGCGGTATCCCACATACCCGCCCACACCCAGCCGGAAACGCTCTTTTTTAAGCCCGATGTTCAGCAGAACGGGGAAATTCACATGCGGTACCACGAATTTGCTTTTCGACAGGGGCTTGCTGCTTTCGGTAAACAGGGCCTGGCCGTTTTCGTACTGCAGGGTATGGCTGTTGATCAGCATAAAGTTATGCCAGGCAAACTCGGGTCCGTAGCTCAGCACCAGGTGCGTTCTTTTGGTGTTGGCCAGGGTGGCATTTCCCCGGAAGGAGAGGGCCACGTAGCGTGAGGGCCATACCCGCAGCTCGCTCAGGTTATCCGGGCTGATATCGGCCTGGCCGGTATAGCTGTTCAGGCCCAGGTAGATGGCGAAGTCGGTTCGTGAAAAAAAGCGGCCGCTGTAGTAATTCCGGGAAGGCCCCGAGCCGTCAGCAGAGATCTGTACGTCGAAATCTCTTTTGGATTCGTACGAGACGATCTCATCGTCAGGTATTGCACCGGGGAGGTTCCGGGTAGTGACCGTGATGCGGTCGCCGCTGCGGCTCACCGTTACGAGGGTGTCCCGCGTATTCCGGCTTCTTTCAAGAAACACCCAAACCCGCTCTCTTTCGGTTGAATCTACATCAAAGGCCTTCAGCACATGATGGATGTTCAGTGTGCGCGGGTAGACCACATTCACAGATTTGTCGCTTTTTACCTTGATCTTTTTGTGAAAGACGTTGTCGTTATACTCGATAATAGTAGTATCTGACTGAAAAGCAAACCCTTTGGCGCTTAACAATAACAAGAGGAACAATAGCTTTTTCATATTAATTTACCTGAATATTTCTTTGAATTTGTGAAACCCTTCTTTGATCTGGCGGGATTCATTGGCCAGCAGACCGTTTTGGTTATGGGCTAAAGTGGTAGCTGCCGGTTTAATTCCTGCCCGGTCAAGGTCAGGTCTGTCGCCGTTAGCTACGTATTTCACCTCCCGGACCACCTTCACCAGCAGGGGTGTGGGCTTCTCCGGTGCCTCTGCGAAAGAAGAGGTTTCGGGGATTTCCAGATCCAGCGGGCTGTGGGTATCCAGTATGGCAAAGTCTGTGAGATCGGGGTTATGGTACCGGTAACTGATCTCGGGGTTCAGGCTTTGCAGGTCTGAAAGAAGCTTTTTAGCAGGCCGGGGAGCGTTTTGTTCCTCCGCCAGGCCGGGAGAAGGTTTTGCAGCAGGTATCCGCACAGGGGCCGGTGATGAAGACACCGCTGAAGGAGGGGTTTCCCGTACCTCTTCTTCCTGTTGTATGCCGGTTTCTGCCGGTGCGGTGGCTGTCTCCTTCCCGGTGATTATCTCATCGGTGGTTTTCGGAAGCACAGCGGTACTATCGGCCTTCATGACGTTCTCGTTCAGGTGTAAATAGAACAGGAAGCCCAATGCGACCAGTACGGCGGCTGCCGTGGCAAAATATTTGCCGGGCCGTTTTTCTTCTTTTTGAGGGGAGAGCTGCTCCAGCCTGCTGCGGAAGAGCTCATTGGCCCGCTCGGAAGGTGTTATTTCCAAGTCTCTCAGTTTTTTCGAAAAATGTTGATCCATCATCCTTAAAAATTAGAGGTTAACTGTAATTCATTTAATCGTTCCTGCAGAACGGCCCGCGCCCGGCTGAGCTGGGATTTGGACGTTCCTTCTGAAATGCCCATCAATTCGGCGATCTCGGCGTGTGAATATCCTTCAATGGCATAAAGGTTAAACACAGTACGGTAGCCGGAGGGCAGCTCATGAATCAGCCGCAGGAGGTCTTCTGCTTCCAGGAGGCTTTCGGTACTCCCGCTGGCCTGATGCGCTTCTTCTATCCCCGTTTCCAGCATTTTGTTGCTTCTCAGGTAACCCAGCGCCTGGTTGACCACCAGTCTTTTGCTCCAGCCTTCAAAGCTTCCCTGGAAATCAAACTGGCTGCTTTTTTCAAAAATCCGCATCATGCTTTCCACCATGACATCTTCAGCGGCCATGCGATCTTTGATATACCGGCAGCAGATAGCGAGAAATTTCCCGGAATACTTTTCATAGAAAGCACGCTGCGCGTTTCCGTCGCCCCGGATGATCGCCCGGGCCAGGTCATGCTCTGTTTTGAAAAGAGGTAATATTCTTGCCATAAAACTGGTTTTCATATATAAGATGCGGAAACCGGGGACCGGGGTTGCACTGCCGGATAAAATATTTTTAAGTTAAAGGTAAAAGCTAAAAGGTAAAAGTGGTGGAACATTCTTTAATAATTAAATACGAAATGTACCCTGACTTTTAGTTTTTCACTTTTAGTTTTTCACATCTTCCCTTGAAACTCCACTATCTTTGCACCATCATGACCATTTTAGATAAAATAATAGCGAATAAACGGATTGAGGTAGCAAAAGCGAAGGCAGAAGTGCCGGTAGAAGCCCTGAAAGCATCTGCCGGTTACCACCGGCCTACCCTGTCGCTGAAGCAACGCTTACAGGAAGAAGCCGGCATCATTGCTGAATTCAAGCGGAAATCGCCTTCCAAAGGAGAGATTCATCCGGGGGCGTCTGTTGAGACCATTGTGCATGATTACGGCATAAATGGTGCCGCAGGGGTCAGCGTGCTGACCGATACCGTTTTTTTCGGAGGAAGTAAGGAAGACCTGGTAAAAGCCCGGCAGGCCAACCCGTTTACTCCTTTGCTCCGGAAAGATTTTATGGTGGATGAATACCAGCTGTACGAAGCACGGGCGTGGGGGGCAGATGTGATCCTGCTGATTGCGGCCAACCTTACACCGGAGGAAATTCTGCACCTTAGCCGGAAAGCAAAGGAGCTGGACCTGGAAGTGCTGCTGGAGATTCACGATAAGGAAGAGCTGGACCGGAGTCCGCTGGACTTTACCGACATCATAGGGGTGAATAACCGGAACCTGAAAAACTTTGCCGAGAACAATGTAAATGCTTCGCTGAACCTGGTCAGGTATTTACCGGAGAACCGGGTAAAAATATCGGAAAGCTGTATCAGCCGGCCGGAAACCGTGCAGGAGCTGGCGGCAGCGGGTTACCGGGGCTTCCTGATGGGAGAAAACTTTATGAAGACCGCTAACCCCGGGGAGAGCCTCAGAACGTTTATTGAAGAAGTAAAAAACAGGAAACAGAATTGAAAATCAAGGTGTGCGGCATGCGGGATGCCGGGAATATCCGTGATGTGGCGGAACTGGCCCCCGATCTGATGGGATTTATCTTTTATGACCGCTCGCCGCGGTACGTGGGAGAAGATTTTGTCATGCCAGCACTACCGGATACGATAGGAAAAACCGGGGTTTTTGTCAAAGAGCCGCTGGAAAATGTGCTCCGGCTGGCCCGGCAATACGGCTTAAGCTACGTGCAGCTGCACAGCGATGAAACACCGGAATATTGTGCGGAGGTCAGAAAAAACGGGCTGAAGGTGCTGAAGGCCTTTGCCGTAGACGCGGCCTTTGATTTTGAGCCGCTGAAAGCTTTTGAAGGCCAGGCAGATTATTATTTGTTTGACACCAAAGGCGACGGTTACGGCGGGCACGGTATTGCTTTTGACTGGCATATCCTGGATAAATATACCCTGGATACGCCGTTTTTTATAGCCGGCGGTATCTCTAACCGTACCATCGGGAAGCTCCTGCAATATGAGCATCCCCGGTTTAGCGGAATTGACGTAAACAGCAGGTATGAAATTTCACCGGGGGTGAAAGACAGGGAGGCGCTGGAGGAAATGTTTGTTAAGTTAAAAGTGAAAAACTAAAAGCGGTCCGCCGCTGCGGTGAAAAGTTGCGGTACATTTAATTTATATATATTTATATACTGCCCTGTTCCATAACTTTTCGCTTTTAGTTTTTAACTTTTAACTAATTTACGGCTTCGTAAAAATCGGTAGAGCTAACATACAAGGAGATGACAAAATATACAGTAAACGAGCGTGGGTATTACGGCAACTTCGGGGGGGCATTTATTCCTGAAATGCTTTATCCGAATGTGGAAGAGCTGAGGCAGAATTACCTGAGCATCATGAACGACCCCGGCTTCCAGGCAGAATTCAGGCGTCTGCTGAAAGATTATGTGGGCAGGCCCACGCCTTTGTTCCTGGCGGAAAGACTTTCGGAAAAATACGGTACCCAGGTATATTTAAAGCGGGAAGACCTGAATCATACCGGTGCACATAAGGTAAACAATACGCTGGGGCAGATCCTGCTGGCCGGGCGACTGGGCAAGAAGAAGATCGTGGCAGAAACCGGTGCCGGGCAGCACGGCGTAGCTACCGCCACCATGTGTGCCCTGAAAGGACTGGAGTGCATTGTGTATATGGGAGAGGTAGATATTGAACGCCAGGCACCCAATGTGGCCCGGATGAAGATGCTGGGCGCAGAGGTAAGGGCGGCCCGAAGCGGATCAAGAACATTAAAAGATGCGACCAACGAAGCCATGCGCCACTGGATCAATAACCCGGTGGATACCCATTATATCATTGGATCAGTAGTAGGGCCACATCCGTACCCGGATATGGTGGCCCGGTTTCAGTCGGTGATCTCCGAAGAAATCAGGACACAACTGAAAGAACAAACGGGCTCGGAAACCCCTGACTACGTAGTTGCCTGTGTAGGCGGCGGCTCCAATGCTGCCGGTGTTTTCTATCATTTCCTCGACGACGAACCGGTCAAAATTGTGGCAGCAGAAGCGGCAGGGCTGGGTGTTAAGTCGGGAAAATCAGCGGCAACCACCTTCCTGGGAAAACCGGGGATTCTTCATGGCAGCAAGAGCCTTTTGATGCAGACCGATGACGGGCAGGTTGTAGAGCCGCATTCGGTTTCGGCAGGACTGGATTACCCGGGCATAGGGCCGCTGCATGCTCACCTCTGGGAAACCGGCCGGGCAAAATTTATGGCCATCACCGACGAGGAAGCCATGCAGGCCGGTTTTGAGCTGGCCAGGCTGGAAGGGATCATCCCGGCGATAGAGTCGAGCCATGCGCTGGCGGCCCTGGCGTATCTGCATGCAGATCCTTCTGAAAAAGTGGTTATCGGGCTTTCGGGCAGGGGCGATAAAGACCTGGCTACGTACATGAAGTGGATGGGATGAATCAGGGAAGAATTCTTTTCCCTAAATCTGTTTGGGCGGATTTCAGCCATTTAATTCGAACCATTTTTCCATTTGCAGTTTCAGTGTGTGTTCGTCAATAGTATCATTTTGTAAAGATTCGTTGATTCTGGATTCAAGTTTTTGAACAAATAAAAGCCGCTCAATAAGCTCATCAATAGAAAGCTCATCAGGAAACTGGTCAATATATTCGCGAAGCTTTTCTTTGGTTATCATTAATGCGCGCATTTTGTATATGCAAGTTACAAAAGAAAACAAATTACCAACCTTCTAAAATCGCAGAAATTCTATAAATTGCTTGAAATATTGGTAATATCTTGCTAAAAAACCTTTTATTACGTGGTCCCGCCTGGGTCACCACGCTTTTTGCTGCCGTGACGGCTTTCAGCACCTACCTGTGCTTTTACCCGTTCAGGCGGGCATATACTGCGGCTACTTACGATGACCTGTATTTTTGGGGTGTGCACTTCAAGATCCTGATTATCACGGCGCAGGTGCTGGGCTTTGCCGTTTCAAAGGGTATCGGCGTAAAGATCGTGTCGGAGATGAAGCCGCAGCACAGGGCCAAAGGGCTCCTGGTGTTTACCGGTATTTCACTGCTTAGCATGTTCCTCTTCTCCATCACCCCGGCGCCCTATAACCTGGTTTTTGTGTTCATTGCCAGCCTCCCGCTGGGATTATTCTATGGGGTGATCCTGGGTTTCCTGGAGGGGCGGAAGAGTACCGATATCCTGGTGGCAGCGCTTACGGCATCGTTTATTGTAGGATCGGGGTTTGCCAAAACGGTGGGAAACTGGGTGCTGGAAAACCTGACCACCGATGAATTCCGGATGCCTTTCCTGGCCGATGTGATCATGTACGGCCCCTTGCTGATTTGTGTAGGATTCCTGGCCCAGGTGCCCCCTCCGGGCGATGCCGATAAGCATGACCGGGCCGAGAGGCTGCCGATGAGCCGGGAGGAGCGGAAAAACTTCATGAAGGAGTTCGGGCTGGGCATGGTATTGTTTGTGGTATCGTATTGTATTCTTACCGCCTACCGCGAATTCAGGGATAATTTTATGCCGGAGATGTTCCAGGAGCTGGGCTTTTCGGGGAAGCCGGAGCTGTTTACCCAAACCGAGATTCCTATTGCCGTGGCAATCCTGCTGATCATGGGAGCCATGCAGCTGGTAAAAAACCACCGGAGAGCATTCAATATCATCCAGGGGCTCCTGCTGCTGGGAGCGGTAATTATTGCGGCGGCCACATTTTTATTTCAAACCGGAAGCATGAGCGCTATCGTATGGCTGGTGGCAGTGGGTTTCGGGGCTTACCTGGCCTATTCCATGTGTAACAGCATCTATTTTGAGCGCATGCTGGCCAGCTTTAAGTATGTAGGCACGGTAGGGTTTATGATCACGCTGGCCGACTATTACGCGTATTTCGGTAGCCTGGGTGTACTGTTTTATAAGAATTTTTTTCAGCATTCCATCTCCAACCTGAACTTCTTTATCGCTATTTCGTATGCGGTGAGCGCAGTGTATTTTGTGCTGGTGTTGTTTTCGGTAGGGTATTTCAGACGGAAGAGCAAAGAGAACCCTACCTCGGCGATTTCAGGATAGTCAGCTTCTTTTTCAGCAGGGCACGCTTGCTTTCTGAAATTTCAAGGGGCATGCTCTCTCCTTCGAGAAACAGCTTTGAACCCCGGATCTCCACCAGGTAGTCTTCATTAATGATCACCGATTGGGTTATGCGAAGAAAATTTGCCGGGTCCAGCAGCTTCTCAAAGTATCCGAGGTTTATACTGCTCATGATGGGTTCAGGCCGGCCTTTGATGTGTATAATGGTGAAGTTCTTGTTGGCGTGCAGGTAGATCACCTCCTTCAGATTAACCCGGTAATAAGTGCCCCGGTCGTAAACAAAGAAGCTCCCGGGTTGTTTTTGCGGTATTTTTTTGCCGGCCAGCTCTACCTGGTAAACCAGGTCTTCGTCGCGGAACGGCTTGGTCAGGAACGCAGAAGCCCCGTTTTCAGTAGCTTTCAGGAAGGTCTCGCGATCGGTTTTCCCGGAGAGGAATACTACCGGGATCTGGGCATTGATCTCTTTGATCACTTCTACACCGCCCATCGAAGCATCGCCCAGCTCAATGTCCATGATGATTACTTCCGGGAAGTGCTCGTTTATGGCGTTTATGGCTTCAGGAACGGTAGCAGCCACACCGGCCACCTCATGGCCGGCCCGGGTCAGGCATTTCCGGATGGATTCGGCGGTAAGGATGTGGTCTTCAACGATTAATATTCTCATGGATAAAAACGTTTACCTGTTATGAACAAGATAGTATTTAGCTTCATGTTTTAAATATAACAGTTTTGATTCTGCCATTCATTTCAAATACCGTACCTTCCTCAAAATAGAACCGGTAGCTACCCTGCATCTGTTTGACCAGCAAATCTACCAGGTATAAGCCGAAGCTCCGGCCTGAAGCTTCGGCCGGGCTGGTGCCGTTATCACGGAAAGTGAGCTCCATGCGCTCACCGGATAGGCTCATCCGGATACTAAGTACAGGGTCAGGGGTGCTTTTAAAGGCATATTTACAGGCATTGGTAGTGAGCTCGGTGATGATGAGGTTCAACAGGAGGGCATCTTCGGCGTGAATCTCAGCGGCGGGCAGGTCATATTGTGTTTTTACGTGCGTCAGGTTAAAGGCCCTGAGGCTGTTGTCTACCACTTCCGGGATCATTTGAGAAAGCGTTACACTCACCAGCTTATCTCCCGAATACAGCTTTTTCTGCAGGACGGCAACAGACTGGAGCAACAGCTTGCTTTCGCCGAAAACCGTTTTGGCCTCCTGGATATCCAGCTCTTCTGATTTGAGGGTGAGCAGGTCTGATACAGCCTGCAGGTTATTATTGAAGCGATGGTTCTGTTCCTGCACCAGGAGGGCATTCTGCCGGCTGATCTGCCGGTTTTTGCGGTTAAGGAGAAAGAGCAGGACCACGGTAGCACCCAGGAGCAGGATAGAAAGTGCACCAAAGAAGAGGATTTTGTCCTGGAGCCGGCCTTTTTCCCGCTGAAGCTTCAACTCCATTTCTATCAACTCTTTGGCAAGGGTCTCCTGCCCGGTTTTGAAGCTTTTCTCCAGGTCGCTGATCTCCCCGTTTCTTTCCCGTACCAGGAGAGCGTGGTCTTTCTGCCTGAGCTCTTTCAGAAGGGAGTACGCTTTCTGAAAATTACCCGAAGCCTCATAGTAGTCAATATAGGTCATCAGAATACTCTTTTCCAGAAGCGGACTGAAGGAGATACGGCTATAGGCCTCTTCTGCAGCGGCAATCTGCGCCCGGGCTTTTTCGAGGTTACCTTCCCGGGCGTAGCGCTGAGCCAGGTTAAGGTGCGCCACCGTTTTCACTGAGCTTTTTGCAAGCTCAGGCCCGATTTTTTCCGTTTCCTTCTCCAGGCCGGCCGTAGGCATGTCTTCTTTAAACAATTTTATAGTCTCCAGAATTAAGGCGCTCCTCCCTTCGGGCCGGGCATATTTTTCAGCTTTGGCCTGGTAACAGGCAGCGCTGTCTTTGTTAAGATACGGGCTGAGCGCCATGGTTTCGTTCAGGTGAGGGTAAGGAAAGGCCCGGGGAGAATAGAAAAGCGATAATGACCAGTACGCCTCGGCCATTGTGTCGTCATCTTGGGTAGCTTCAGCCGCCCGGATTCCTTTTTTATAATAGGTAAGGGCTTCCTCGTAATTTTTAAGGAGCAGCTCATTCTGGCCCAGGCGGAGATAGAGGCGGGTGAGCTCAAACCCGGGTTTTCCTGTTTCCAGTATGGACAGCGATTTTAAAAACCAGAGGCGGGCTTTCAGGTAATTATTCGGAATACTCATCTCTATTTTTCCGTAGAGATAGTACGCTTCGGCCAGCAGCAGGGAATCATTTTTAAGAATAGCCTTGCGGTGAACCCGGTTTGCCCATTCTTTTCTCTCTTCCACCGTTTTGGGGGTGTTCTGTGCAGAAGAAGGAAAGACCGTAAAAAAGAGCAAAAAGAGTATGAGCCTGAACATCCTATGGAACGGGTAAAATGAGTAGCTTATCAAAAGTACCGATTACCGCGAATATAGCCTAATACAGGCACCATATTTTCTAAGAGCGGGCAGGACGACGGTATTTGTCCGGCAAAAGCAGGCGTTCATCCGGGATTTTCCACAACAGGGCCCCGGCCGGTTGATTTTTGCGCAAATAAAGTTCAGATTTGTGGAATAGCTGGAATATCCGTTCGGCGGCCTGGTGGCCGACCCGAAAAAATATAAACAGACCCCTATCCACTAATCAATTCCCGGACTCCGGCAGGGAGAATTCCGGCCCTGAAGGGGGCCTGGGCGAAGTTCTGCCAGAGTAGGAACGCGCCGCGCGGCGTGTTCCTGCGGGAGGAGGCCTGTTCTTACCGGTTAAAGAGGCTTTCTACAAAGGCCATCTTGTTAAATACCTGCAGATCTTCCATTTTTTCACCTACACCGATGTATTTCACCGGGATTTTGAATTCATCCGATATCCCGATCACGACTCCCCCTTTGGCGGTGCCGTCGAGCTTGGTGATGGCCAGCGAGTTCACGTCGGTTACCCGGGTAAATTCACGGGCCTGGATCACGGCATTCTGGCCGGTGCTGCCGTCGAGAACGAGCATTACTTCGTGGGGCGCTTCGGGCAGCACTTTCTGCATGACCCGTTTGATCTTGCCCAGCTCGTTCATCAGGTTAACCTTGGTATGGAGACGGCCGGCGGTGTCAATGATGATGACGTCGGCTCCTTTTTCCACCCCGGTTTTAACGGCATCATAAGCTACAGACGAGGGGTCGGTATTCATGCCGTGGTCTATAACTTCCACGCCCACGCGCTCTCCCCAGAGCTTCAGCTGGTCTACCGCCGCGGCACGGAAAGTATCTGCTGCGCCGAGCACCACTTTCTTCCCGTTTTGGGTGAAATTATGGGCCAGCTTGCCAATGGTGGTGGTTTTGCCTACGCCGTTTACGCCTACTACCATGAGTACGTAGGGTTTGGGCAGGTCTTCGGTCTCAAAGCTGTTGGTGACATCGCGGGAGTTGTTTTCCTGGAGCAGGGCGGCTACCTCTTCCCGCAGGATACGGTCAAGCTCGGCCGTAGAAGCATATTTATCGCGTGCCACCCGGGCTTCAATACGCCGGATGATCTTCACGGTGGTTTCCACACCTACGTCAGAGCTGATGAGAATTTCTTCCAGCTCATCCAGCACTTCTTCGTCTACTTCCGACTTGCCTGCAATGGCTTTGGTGAGCTTATCGAAGATCCCGGTTTTGGACTTTTCCAGTCCTTTATCTAAAGATTCTTTTTTCTCCTTACTGAAAAAATCAAAAAAACCCATTATTCGTTAAATTGAATTTAGTACAAAAGTATTCAGTTTAAACCACAAAGTCATAGGAGCCCTATAAGAAATTCAATTATAAAAACTTATAAGGCTCCTATGACTTTGTGATTCAGACCTTACTTCTTGTCTTTCACCGCCGGTTTTACCTGCGCGTTTTTGTCTTCCACTTTTTTGCCGTCTTCGAGGCGTTTGGAGACTTCAATAAACGGCCCGGTGATCACCTGCTCGCCCGCTTTCAGGCCGGAAGTAATCTCGATGTTCCCGGTGGTGATATCGGTGATGCCGGTGGTTACTTCCCGCTTTTTGGCCACACCGTTCTCGTTTACGAAGACAATCTCTTTCGGTTTTTCTACCTTGGCGTGGTCTTCGGTGACGGCTCCGAAGCGCTCGTTATCTTCGGGTTGTTCTGTCTTCTGAACGCGGGTGGTCACCGCTGAGATCGGGATGGTCAGCACCCCGTTTTTCTTTTCGGTAATGATATCTACCGTAGCAGTCATGCCCGGTTTGAAGGGATATTTTTTACCGAGAGAATGGTCTACCAGGTCGCGGTAGGATTCAGGCAGGATCTTGATCCTTACCTCGAATTCCGTTACCGATTCGGTGCTGTTGCTGGCGGTGGCCGTGAGTGATCCGCCTGAACCGATGGCGGTGTTGGCCACCCGGGTTACTATTCCTTTGAATTTCTTATTCTGGTCGCTGTACGCATCTACGTCTACAATAACGGTATCGCCCATATCTACCCGGATGATGTCGTTTTCATTCACATTTACCCGTACTTCCATGTTGTTCAGGTTGGCGATACGCAGCAGTTCGGTACCGGCCATCTGGGAGGTACCCACTACTCTTTCTCCCAGCTCTACGGCCAGCTTGGAGACAATGCCGCTCACGGGAGCGTATATATTGGTTTTCCGGAGGTTTTCCGATGCATCTTTCAAGGCAGCTTCCGAGCTGTTGATCCCGAAGCGTGCAGCCTCGTAGTTAGCCCGGGACGAAGCCAGGTCCTGGCGGGCAGCCAGCAGGTTGGCCTCTGCGGTCTGTAAGTCGGACAGGGAAACCACTTTATCTTCATACAGCTTTTTCTGACGATTGAACTCTGCCTCCATACGGGCCAGCTGCGACTCTGCCCGGGCAATAGCCGCTTTGGATTGCTCTGCCGAAGCTTTGCTCTGGTTTACCCCGGCTTTGGACCGTTCTACCAGCGAGATATAGTTTTCAGGCTGAATGCGGAGCAAGAGCTGGCCTTTCTGAACCGAATCACCTTCTTTTACATAGAGGGCAATGATTTCTCCCGGTACATCAGGCGATATCTTCACTTCCACTTCGGGCTGGACCTTGCCGGAAGCTGAAACCGACTGGGTAAGATTGGCCGTGGCCACTTTGGTAATCTCTACCTGTGTGGGTTTTTCGGCACCGATCCACCCGGCTTTTTTCCCGATAATCAGGAACAGCACCAGCACAGCCAGCAGGCCCGATATCACCCATATCATTTTTTTAGACTTCTTTTTCATATATCTGTCGGTTTAGAATTCAAGCGGTTTGTTTTGATAAAAATCTAATACTTTGGTCCGGAATATATAATCGTATTTCGCAATAATAAGATTGGTATTGGCCCGGTCAAGGTTGGTTTTGGCCAGGTTATAGTCTACAAAAGTACCGGCCCCGGCATTATATCTTTTCTCGGCGGCAATAAACGCCTTGTTCAGGGCCTGCGCCTGGGTCAGGGTGGCGGCATATTTTTTCCGGGCATTGAGCATATCAATATAGGCCTGGTCAATGTTCTGCTTAATCTGGATCTCGGTAGCTTTGTTTTGCAGGTCTACCTGCTTTTTCTGAATCTCTGCCGACTGGGTCTGGTATTTCACGTTGAACCGGTTAAATATAGGGATATTGACCGACATACCGAAGCTCAGGTTCTGGTTGTTGCCCAGCTGGTTAAAGTAAGGAATATTCTCCATGGTGTAGCTGCTTTCGGGCCAGTTAATGACCAGGGGAATGGTTTGTCCCTGGAACTCGGCAGAGATAGGGATCTGCCGGGATGACGAGGTCATGCCTGCAGCCCGCCTGGCCACGCTGGAGTACGCCGTACCCCAGTTGGTGCTGAGGGAAACGGTAGGATATCCCAGGCTGCGGGCAATGGCGATATTCCGGTCAGCCGCATTCATCCGGATTCTTCCTGCTTTAATTTCGGGGAGAAAACCGAGGGCCGTCTGGTAAACGGCGGCGGAAGAGGTTGCCGGCTGAAGCACTTCAGGGTCAGGCACCTCACTTTTCACTACGCTGAACATCATCTCCAGGGGAGCGTTCATGGTTCTTTTGAGGGCAAGAAAGGCCGACTCCCGGCTGTTTTCAGCGTTGATGAGTGACAGCTCGTCATTGGCTTTCTGGGCGTCAAGGTCGTACAGGTTGGTTTCCGGGAGGGCGCCGCCTTCTACCAGCTTCTGTGTGCGGTCGTATTGCAGGCGGGTTACCTCCAGCTGCTTCTGGGCCACTTCAATCAGGTCTTCTGCAGACAGTACATTGAGGTAGGCCACGGCCACCTGCAGACCGATATTATTTTTCTGGGTCTGGACATCTGTGAGCGAGGCTTCCAGCGACAGCTTGTCTCTTTCCACGGCATTTTTGAGGCGGTTTCCCTGGAACACCGGCATGTTTAGCCCGATACCCATATTATTGGTTCCGATGGTCTGGGTAACGATACCGTTGGTGAACGGGTCTACGTTCCGGCCCGTATTCCCGTTGCCGCTGAGGAAACCGGTTATGGCAGGCAGGCGCTGGGCCTTTGACTGGTTCAGAACATTATCACTGTTTTCAACCGCCGCTTCTGACTGCCGGATGGTAATGTTATTCTGAAGAGCATATTCTATGCAGTCGCGTAGGGTGAGTGAATTCCCGCTCTGGGCAGACAAACCCTTCGATACCACCAGGAAGAGAAGAATATGTAGGTACTTCATATCAATTAAAAATAAGTTAACAAATCCGGAAAGTGCTTCAGGAAGCACATTGCAATTTTACTACAATATAATCTGTGGAATCTTTATTTTTATTTGAACGGTCAAAAACAAGGGTAGGGTGAGTTTATAATTGACAATGGACAGTTGACAATGTGAGAAAGCGTAATTGTCCATTGTCAATTGTCCATTGTCAATTGCTTCGGTGTTTTTCCGTATTGCTCTTTAAAGCTTTTGATAAAATGGGATACGGAATCAAACCCCACGGCTTCGGCCACTTCTTCTACGGTATTCAGCTTGTTTTTGAGCAGGAAATGGGCATGTTCAAGCTTTTTTGCCCGGATGCGGGCAGCGGGCGGCTCGCCGTATTTCTCCGAGAATTCTCTTTTGAAGGCGGAGAGGCTTCTTCCTGAAATCTTTGCCAGGTCATGGATGGTCAGGTTTTTCAGGTAAAAGGTATTGATCACGTAGTCGAGATCTATTTTTTTGCCGGAGAAGTTTTCCAGGAGAAATTTCCGGAAATTCCCGTCGGTATCGGCATTGATCAGGTGCAGGAGCAGCTCCTGGGCTTTCAGGCGGAGAAAGTGCTCCAGGTAGCGGGTGTCGGTGCGGAAATAAGGAAGCACCGACTCTACAAATTTCTCAAACGATTCGTCGGCGGTCAGCTTAAGCACCCAGGAGGGCGATTGCCGGGGCGGGCCTTCCTGGAGGATACCCGTATTCTGGTTGACAAATTCGCGGATGAGGGGGCTGTCAATAAAAAATACCAGGCTTTTATAGCCCGCATTGGTTGATTCGGAATAGAGGTAGTATCCTTTCCTGACAAAAAGCAGGTCGCCTTTTTTGACATTGAATTCTGTTTTTTCGGAACGAAAAATTTTATCACCTTCCAGGATATAAATGACCGTATTTTCTTCAAAAAACACCTGGTTATTGAAGGGGTAGAGATTGCTCCGGAATGCCACGAACGTATTTTTCCTGAATTTCAGGGACTCAAACGGCTGAGAGGATATTTCGGATGGAATTCTGAGCATATGTTTTGTTACGCGATTTAACCACATAGATTTTATAAAGAGGGGAGACATTAGGAAAATCTCTTTTATCTATATATCTACTGTGGTTTGATAATAGTACGCAGTATCAACTGCTAAGTTAGCGGATAGTGTTTATGAATTCAAGGAAGACAGCACAAGATATTCGGCCAGAAGGGCCTTGTGATGGATATCGGAGCGCCAGAATATCTGGTAAGCGGGCTTCTCAGACCATTTTTTGAGCAGGGGGTGTGCAAAAGGGGCGAACGGAGCGCCGATAAAGGTATGAAAACCGTTGAAGGTTACCCGCGAGAGATCGAGGGGCGGCCTTTTTTCTCCCAGCTTAAGCAGGGCCGATTCCATGAGGAGGCGGTTCATGAAGACCTTTTCCTGTTCAAGGGCTTTGTAAAGAGAAGCCAGGATAAGGGGTTTTGTGTGATCGAGAGGTGACGCAAACCGGCTCATAAAACGGCTGTAATGGTACAGGATCAGGGCCGGGGTGGCGTAATGCCGGGCAATTTCAAAAGGGCGGGTCAGTGCTTCCCCGGCCTTTTCTGCGAGAAAGGAGAGCGTATCGCGGTCGGTGCGGGTGAGCGGCAGCTCAAAGGCAAAGAAAAGGTAAAGCAGGTTCAGCAATGCGCATACGTCCTGTTCTTTCGGCATATTTTTCCCGTACCAGGTAGAATAGACCCTTTTTCCTGACGGGAGGTCTTCGGCGAAGCCTTCGGTCAGGTCTTTCAGGGCCTGTACCTCTTTGGGAGAGGCCTGCCGGGTAAATGTGATGAGGGCGGTGTCGTCTATGTCGTCAGGCAGCCGGAAGTGATCGAGGTGCTGCATGATATATCCGTTTGGAAAATGCCGGGAGGGGCGGGTAGGATAGAAGTTATAGGTCATCCGCCCGTCTTTATTCTGAAACCGCGGGTATTCGCGGGTGATCAGCCGGGCAATCTCCGCGGTTTTGTGCTGGTGCTCAGGGGAGAGCCGGGGCTCCAGCTCGCGCAGGATGAACAGGGCGGACGCCAGGGAAAAGATATTGTTCTCCTGCCGCCGGTAGTGCCAGAACGGGGTAAAGCGCGTGGCCCATTGGTCACCATGCGATCTCAGCGCGGTCTCTATTTCCGAAATTATTCGCCAAAGCATTTTTTAAAGGTAAAGATAAGATCCGTATATTTGTCGTTCAGATTTTTACAAAAGTAAGCAAAATGGAAGTTTCAGGAACCATAAAGGTGATTAATCCGGAGCAGCAGGTAAGCGCTTCATTTAAAAAGAGAGAAGTGGTAGTGACTACGGATGAGCAATACCCGCAGCATATTCTGATAGAATTTACGCAAGACAGGACCGACCTCCTGAATGCGTATAACATAGGCGATGCGGTAAAGGTGTCTATTAACCTGAGAGGCCGCGAATGGGTGAATCCGCAGGGGGAGACCCGTTACTTTAACAGTATCCAGGGATGGAGAATTGAGCGGGCGGGAGCAGATGCCCCTGCTTCGGGGATGCCTGCATCGGGTACGCCTGCCGCCGGAATGCCGGGTGGCGGATCGCCGGCAGCACCTACCCCGGTACCGGGATCGCTGGAGGGAGAGGACGATCTGCCGTTTTAAGGATTACGCAGGGAACGCGGAGATCCGGGCGGGTCTTACCGGAAAACAAGACGGTAAGACCCGCAGGGATGCAAAGAGAAGAGCAGGAGAAGCAGCTGTTAAAGGGTTTTCTGCGGGGCTTGAAAAACAGTCAGATTTTTTTCGATAAAAATTTGGTGAGAATGAAATAAAGCTCTAATTTTGCAACTCCTTAATAAAAGGGGCGCGTTCTTTGAAGATAGGGGGGTGTACCAGAGTGGCCAAATGGGGCAGACTGTAAATCTGCTGGTGTATGCCTACGGTGGTTCGAATCCATCCGCCCCCACACAGAAAACAAGCGGGAGTAGCTCATTTGGTAGAGCGATAGCCTTCCAAGCTATAGGTGGCGGGTTCGAGCCCCGTCTCCCGCTCGGAATTCCATCAAGCCTTTGTAGCTCAGTGGTAGAGCACTTCCTTGGTAAGGAAGAGGTCGGCAGTTCAATCCTGCTCAAAGGCTCTTTTGGTTTTTTAAAGGCGGCGGGAATTTACAGAACTCTGAAAACTTTTAGGGTTCATTTTTTGTTGATACCTGTACGTTTTTTAATTTTTTAGTAAATAGTTTGAACAATATAAAAATTCATTAAATAAAATGGCAAAAGAAAATTTTGACCGTAGTAAACCTCACGTTAATATCGGTACTATCGGTCACGTTGACCACGGTAAAACTACTTTGACTGCTGCTATCTCTTCTGTTCTTGCTAACAAAGGTCTTGCAGCTAAAAGAGATTTCTCGTCAATTGACAATGCTCCTGAAGAAAAAGAGCGTGGTATCACTATTAACACTTCACACGTAGAGTACCAGACAGAAAATCGTCACTATGCGCACGTTGACTGTCCTGGTCACGCTGACTATGTGAAGAACATGGTTACAGGTGCTGCTCAGATGGACGGTGCGATCATCGTGGTGGCTGCTACTGACGGTCCTATGCCACAAACCCGTGAGCACATCCTTCTTGCCCGTCAGGTAGGTGTACCTCAGCTGGTTGTATTTATGAACAAAGTTGACCTTGTAGATGACCCCGAGCTTCTTGAGCTGGTGGAAATGGAAATCAGAGAGCTGCTTTCTTTCTACAAATTCGACGGAGACAACATTCCTGTAATTCAGGGTTCTGCTCTGGGTGGTCTTAACGGAGAGCCTCAGTGGGTAGCTAAAATCGAAGAGCTGATGGATGCAGTAGATAACTGGATTCCACTTCCTGCGAGAGCTACTGACAAGCCGTTCCTGATGCCCGTAGAAGACGTGTTCTCTATCACAGGTCGTGGTACTGTAGCTACCGGACGTATCGAAACCGGCGTTATCAACTCAGGTGATCCTGTAGATATCCTGGGTATGGGTGCTGAAGGTCTGAAGTCTACCGTAACCGGTGTGGAAATGTTCCGTAAGATTCTTGACAGAGGTGAAGCCGGTGATAACGTAGGTCTGCTGCTGAGAGGTATCGATAAAGACCAGATCCGTCGTGGTATGGTAATCTGTAAGCCAGGTTCTGTTAAGCCTCACACTAAATTCAAAGCAGAGGTTTACGTTCTGTCAAAAGAAGAAGGTGGTCGTCACACTCCGTTCTTCAACAAATACCGTCCTCAGTTCTACTTCAGAACCACAGACGTTACCGGTGAAATCTTCCTTCCTGAGAACGTGGAGATGGTAATGCCTGGTGATAACATCACTATTGAAGTGCACCTGATCAACGCTATCGCGATGGACAAAGGTCTTCGTTTCGCGATCCGTGAAGGTGGACGTACAGTAGGTGCCGGACAGGTAACTGAAATCATCGAGTAATCACGAGACTGATTATATAAGGAAAGCACTCCGAAAGGAGTGCTTTTTTTGTTTGCGGGCTTCACCGTTTTTAACCATATAAGGCATATAAGTTCATATTAGTTTTTTCTTATATGGACTTATATGCTTTATGTGGTTTATATATTTTTGTACTTTTAAGGCAAAAATGACCTTATTATGAAAAGAGCTTTTCTTGTGCTGTGCACGTTGGTTATGGTTTTGCCCGTTCGGGCGCAGTTGAGTTCAGCTGAAATTGATGCGCTGGTGAACCGGACCCTGAAGACCTTTGATGTGCCGGGCATTGCTGTTTGTGTGATCAAAGACAAGAAGATCGTTCATGCCAAAGGCTATGGTGTGCGCTCGCTGAATACCCGCCAGCCCGTAGATGAAAATACCTTATTCGGCATTGCTTCCAATTCCAAGGCATTTACGGCTGCAGCGCTGGGTATGCTGAAAGAAGAAGGAAAGCTGACCTGGGACTCGAAGGTAACCGACTTCATCCCGGAATTTAAGATGTATGATCCTTATGTGACGGCCGAATTTACCATCCGTGACCTGCTGACGCACCGTAGCGGGCTGGGCCTGGGTGCAGGCGACCTGATGTTCTGGCCGGACGAGAACAATTTTACCAAAGAAGATATTATCCATAACCTGCGGTACCTGAAGCCGGTGAGCTCGTTCAGAAGCAAGTACGACTACGATAACCTGCTGTATATCGTGGCAGGGGAAGTGGTGAGACGTGTCAGCGGGATGCCCTGGGAAGAATTTATCCGGAAACGTTTTTTTGAGCCTATGGGTATCCGGACGGCCGCACCGTCTTTCGCCCTGCTGAAGGATAAGTCAAATGTGATTGACCCGCATTTTTATGTTGACGGTAAGCTGCAGGTGATTCGTCGCGACTGGAGTGAGAATGCCAATTCGGCCGGCGGTATTTATGCTTCGGTATCCGATATGTCGAAATGGATGCTGACCCTGCTGAACGGGGGAAAATCGGGGGATAAGCAGCTATTTTCTCCGGGTACCCTTCGCGAGCTGTGGAGCCCGCAGACCCTTCTGCCCCTGGGCTCGCCGGGGCCCTACAATACTCAGTTTGCCGCCTATGGCCTGGGTTGGGTGCTAAACGACGTCAAAGGGCATAAGCAGGTAAGCCACACCGGCGGGCTGGCAGGAATTGTGACCCAGACCATCATTATTCCTGATCTCGACCTGGCTATCCTGGTGTATACCAACCAGCAATCCGGGGCCGCATTCAATGCTATCTCCAATACCATTAAAGATGCTTACCTGGGAGGGAAAGCCAATGAAGACTGGGTAGAGTTTTACCGTAACCGGGTAAGTGCCGCAAAGAAAGAAGCCGATGAAATACTGGCAAAAGCCGATGAGGAGGTCAGGAAGAATGCCTCCGGGGCGAAAGCACCTTCATTCGAAGTGAAAGGCGTATATGCCGATCCCTGGTTTGGAGAGGTGGAAATTGCAGAGAAAGGAGGGCAATTGTGGTTTACGTCAAAGCGTTCGGCACGCCTCAACGGCCCGATGTATTACTACAAAGGAAATACGTATATAGTACGCTGGACAGACCGGTCTATGGATGCCGATGCCTACCTGGTATTCAGCCTGGATACCGAAGGTGCCGCCCGCGGGATTAAGGTCAGCGCTATCTCTCCGCTGACCGATTTCAGCTTTGATTTCCAGGACCTGGATTTGAGAAAAAAGTGAAAAATGGAATCAATCACTTCATAAGGCCTTTAATTTTCACCCATACCAGGCCGTATTTCTCATAAAGAATTTCATAGTCGTAATTCCGGAAATCGCTTATTTTACCTACCGAATACTCACCTGCTACCGGTTCCCGCACCGGGTAAGCCTGCTGCCGGTAAAATGAGAAGCTGGGCAGGTAGTGATTTCGCATCACAATGCCGGTGTTCACTACCCGCGACAGCTCCCGCACCGGGCCCTGCTGAACCCAGCTGTACGCTACCAGGGCACTGTTGACTGAAACCAGGAAGAAGAGTACAAATACCGTATTTCTCTTTCGTATGGAATACAATGCGCCGGCCAGGCAAACCGCCTGAACACCGTAATACAACGGGCCGAATACAGCCGGGAAACCGGCCAGCAGCAGGCGTACATACTCATCCGGTATTTCGGGTGCAACCCGCTGCGCCGTTAACGGTATCGTGAGCAACAGGAAGATCAGGCCGGCGGCAAATATACCGGAAACCCGTTGCCCCTTTTGTGAAAAATAGCGGGAGCTTACCACCACCAGCGGAAAGAAGCCCGGCATCAGGTAATGCGGGAGCTTGGTTGCCGAAAATGAGAACAGGAGAAATACGGCTGTAAACCACACCAGGCAAACCCTCTCCGTTAAATCGGTTTTTGTCTGCACTGCCCGAAACAGCCCGTAAATGTGTGAAAAAGAAAAAGGCAGAAAGCCCACCAGGAAAACGATAAAATAATATAGCCAGGATCCGTCGTGCCCTTCCATAGGTTGTGAAAAGCGCCCCAGGTTATGCTTAAAGAAAAACTCCTCTATCATCAGCAAGCCTACTTTTCCATAGCTGAGCACAAACCAGGGCAAAACCAACGCAAAAAATACCAGCAAAGGCAGCGGGTGCAACACCCGCCGGAGAAAAGCGGGCTCTCTCCGGTAAAATAGTACGGTAAGTACCGCTGTTCCGGAAATAAACAGGGCTACGGGGCCTTTTGTCAGAAAGGCAAGCGCATTGCACACCATAAACAGGTACAGGTATTTTCTGCGACCGCTTTCGGCAAAATCAATCAGCCCCAAAATAGCGGCGGTGATAAAAAGATACAAAAACGGATCGGCAATAGCCGACTTCGACATCAGTGTAAACTGCAGGGTACCGGCTACTAAGATACCGGTAGTAACCGCCCGTTTTTCGCCGTATCTCTTCCTGACAAAAGCATACAGCAGGTATTGCAGCAGCACAGAAGCGCATATACCCGGGAAACGGACTGCAAATTCATTATTGCCGAACAAATACAGTGAGCCTGCAATAAGCCAGAAAGCCAGCGGAGGCTTATCGTAACGGGGTTCAAAATTGCTTTCCAGCAGAACAAACTCTTTTCTTTCCAGCATTTCACGGGCTACTTCAGCCGTAAACCCCTCGTCTTCGTCAAACAGCGGAGCCGGGTAAAAACCGAAAGCCGCATTGATAAGCACGGCCAGAATCAGGAGCCCCCGCTTACCCGAAATAAAATCTTTAACTTTTGATAACATGGTTTTTACGGATCTTTTTATATCCATACCCTAATTTTCAATCCAAAAACAACAATTATGCTCAGGTTCCTTCTTTTCCCTGCTAAGATATTGATCACCCTGCTATCCGCCTCTGTATTGTTCATATTATCTTTTTATTGCCAAACCACGCTTTACTCTTTTCCTTATACAGAAAAGTTCTCGGGGAATGCCTTCTATAACCCGTACGGGCATATTTCCTCTCAAACCCTGACAGCCAACTTCCATGCCCATACCCGTGCATACGGCGGTGCCACCAACGGAGACAACAGCTTCAGTGAAATGAAAGATTTTTACCGGCAACGGGGGATTGATATGGCGGCCATATCCAACTATTTTCGTGCTTCACCCGGTGAAGAGATACAGGTGTATGAACATGGAATCAACCTGAGCAAAACCCATCAGCTGGCCATTAACGCCGACGGAGAGCTCTATTTTGACTATGCGCTGTACCAGAATACCTCGCAAAAACAGGACATTATTTCCCGCCTCAGGAAAAAGGGGGCGCTGGTGGTGATTGCCCATCCCAATATGCGAAACGGCCATACCCCGGAAGACATGACCCGGCTGGCGGAATACCACTTCACCGAAATCCGGAGCTACCATGCCCGTGCGGAAGAATACTGGGATGCGGCTCTCCGAAGCGGGAAGCTCTCCTGGCTAATGGTGAATGATGATACGCACGGTATCCGGAAACAATTGCCCGGCCGTTTTTACAATGTGGTATTTTCTGCCTCACAAGACAGTCTTCTGCCTGCCATGCTGCAGGGCCGGCATTATGGCATAGCTCAAAAAAACGATACTACTGACCTGGAGCTTCGTTACCTGACCCTCAGCAATGATACCCTGCATTTTGATCTGGGTGAAAATGCCGGTGTAACACGCTTGATTGCAGAGGGAGTAACGGTTGACTCCCTCCCGGGTGGAAGAGGCTTTTTCCTGTTCCCGGCGGGAGCCTCCTACGTGCGGCTTGTAGCAGAATCGGGGCACTGTGTACTCTATACCAACCCGGTGATCCGTACCCCGCATGCCGGTCATTTTGAAGCGATAGCCACGCAGGCGGCCACTATACGGTTCTGGCCCACCCTTGGCATACGCCTGCTGTTCATGATGCTGTTTGCCCTGGTGCTGACCGCTACTATCCGGCTATGGTGGCGGCTTAACCTTCCCACCCGAAACCGTACGCCACGGGTATCCGGTTTACGCACTTACTTCGGTTTTTCGACTGGCCGGCGGCCGTAGCTTTGATAAAATTTCTCTTACGTCAACGCTTGCCGGCAGGAACAATTATTTATACCTGGATTAGTGATAAATAATCTATATTTGCAGGGTATCAATAATAGTGGCTTTTATCCTGGTTATCCAAGCTACTCCGGGACAGATGGCCTGTAAATGGAGTTTAAATGAGCAAAGCAGAGATATTTGAAAATGAAAGAGCAACGGGCTATAACCGCTTTGTAGAAACGTGGATACCCGGTTACAATTACTTCCTGGATGGTTTGCCGGGGCTGTTCGGGCAGGTAAACCAGAAAGACCTGCTGGTGGTGGGATGCGGAACAGGAAACGAGATAGAACGGTTTTTGCAGGCACCGGAAAGATGGATCGTAACGGGTGTTGACCCTTCGCCTGAAATGATTAAGCAGGCGCGGGAAAAGCTTCAGAAATACGATAGCGTAACGTTAATTGAAGGATTTGTGTCGGATATCGATAGGAAATACAACGCGGCCACCCTTCTGCTGGTTTTGCATTTCCTGGATGATAACGGGAGTAAGCTGGACCTGCTGAAAGATATTGCAGATAGGTTGGTGCCCGGGGCCACCTTCGTGATGCTGGACATAACGGGCAGCAAAAATCAGCTCCGGCAGAACCTGGAAGTCCTCAGGCTTCTTTTGCCTGCCGGCTTAGAGCAGGATCAGATAGACAGCCGGCTGAACAGGATAGAAAATGAGCTCTTCCCTGTTTCGGAAGAAAGAATAGCGGGGTTATGTACGGCAGCAGGGTTTGAGCCGCCACTCCGTTTTTTCCAGTCGTCTATATATATGGGTTGGATCATGAAGAAAAACAGCGCTGCCTTTTGAAGCCTTATCCGTGGATAAAGCCCAGGGTATCGTCTTTGTATTCTTCCCGGTCAAGCTCCAGGAATTCTTCCCAGAAGGCATTTTCGGGTACAGGCGCCTTGCAAAGCACGGGCTCTTTCTTTACCGGGTGGATGAAGTACACCCGCCGGGCATGAAGAAAGATAGAACCGTCGTTATTTCCCTTTGCGGCACCGTATTTTACATCGCCTTTGATAGGGGTACCCATAGAAGCCAGCTGTACCCGGATCTGGTGGGGCCTCCCGGTAATGGGACTGACCTCTATCAGGTGGTGCTTGTTGATGGTTCCGAGGTAACGGTAATCAAGATCAGCCCGCTGCGAACCGGCTACCTCCTGCTCAAATGCTTCTGTTTTGTTGGCTACCGGGTCTTTCCTGAGCCAGTGCGTGAGGCGACCTGATTTTTTTTCCGGTTTCCGCTGCGTGATGGCCCAGTAGGTTTTTTGTATCTGTCTTTTTTTGAAAAGCTCGTTCATCCGGGCCAGGGCTTTGGAGGTACGGGCAAAGATGACCACGCCGCTTACAGGGCGGTCAAGGCGGTGTACGGTACCCAGGAAAACCTCACCGGGCTTGTCGTATTTCTCCTTAATGTATTCCTTAACAAAGTCTTCAAGGGTTTTATCTCCCGTGCTGTCGCCGTGAACCAGCACCCCGGCTGCTTTATTGACAATGATCAGGTGGTTGTCTTCGTATAGTACGTGAAACGGTTTCATATAAATTAGCTTTGAGCCCTGAGCTTTTGTTCCTGAGGTATATTCACCTTCTCAACTGCCCATGGCTATTTCATATTATTTTCTCGAGGGCTATTCTCCTCGTTTCGTGATCGGTTTCCATATAGGTTTCCAGGTCGGGTTTTGCTACCAGAGACACTTTCCCGAGGCAGTACTCGATCAGGTCGGACATCCCGGGAAAGCTGATCCGGTCTTTCAGGAAGGCATCTACAGCCACCTCGTTGGCTGCATTCAGGATGCAGGGCATATTCCCGCCTTTCCGGAGAGAGGCGAAAGCCATATCCAGGTTCCGGAAGGTATTCAGATCCGGCTTTTCAAAGGTAAGGCTGGGATACTGCAGGAAATCAAAGCGGGGGAATTCGTTTTTCAGCCGCTGCGGGAAACCCAGTGCGTATTGAATGGGCAGCTTCATGTCGGGCAGGCCCATCTGGGCTTTGAGGCTTCCGTCTTCAAACTGAACCAGCGAATGCACGATGCTCTGGGGGTGGATCACCACATCAATCTGGTCGGGCCCGAGGTCAAAAAGCCACTTGGCTTCAATGACTTCCAATCCTTTGTTCATAAGGCTGGCCGAATCAATGGTAATCTTGGCGCCCATGTCCCAGTTCGGGTGCTTCAGAGCCTGCGCTTTGCTGACGGTCTTCAGAAACGCGGCGTCTTTGCCCCTGAACGGTCCGCCGGAGGCGGTCAGGATGATCTTCTCGATAGGGTTATAGTACTCCCCGGTCAGGCACTGAAATATGGCCGAGTGCTCCGAGTCTACCGGCAGGATGTCTACCTTATGTTTCACGGCCAGTGCCGTGATGATATCGCCGGCTACGACCAGTGTTTCTTTATTGGCCAGCGCAATGGTTTTGCCGGCTTCAATGGCACGGATGGTGGGCAGGAGCCCGCAATACCCCACCAGGGCGGTCAGCACTATATGGATACTTTCGCTCTGTACTACCGAATTCAGGGCATTCTGGCCGCAATATACTTTGATGTCCAGGGGATCCAGGGCGCTGTTTACTTTATCGTAGAGGCTCTCTTCACCAATAACCACCACATTGGGCCGGAACCGCACCGCCTGCTCAATCAGGAGATCTGCATTTTTCCAGGCGGTCAGCACCTCTGCCTCAAACCGGTCGGGATGGGCCGCGATGACCTCCAGCGCCTGGGTACCGATAGACCCCGTAGAGCCGAGCAGAGCAATTTTTTTCTTCATCAGAACTGAAACAATCTGCAAAAATAGGGCTTTTTGAAGGAAAAATGACGGATACTCTTCAGAAGTTATCGTAAAAGAGCAGAAGGCTTTAAGAGAATCCGAAGGATTCAAATGTTTATAGAAAGGGAAGCCTGGGCCCGGGTACGACCCCGATGGGGTCGAATATGAGTTTTGACGCTGTTGGGGCTACACATATTTGACCCATCGGGGTCAGATATAAATGAGGCCACCAGGGGATTTGATGTTATTTAGGCTATACATATTTGACAACTTCTGAAACAATCTGCAAGAATGGGACTTTTTGAAGGAAAAATGACGGATACTCTTCAGAAGTTATAAGGATAGGTACACCACCAATATAGGGTAGCCACTGTCACCTCGAGCGAAGTCGAGAGGCGCCTGGTTCTCGTCTTCGCTCGAACTGACAGTGGCTACCCCCTCGGAACTCCCCACTCGGAATTCCCCCCTCAGAACTCCCCCCGGTACTCATCTCACCGCCTGCCGTATCTTCACCAGCTCTGTCAGCAGCTTTTCCAGGTTATCCAGGTGCAGCATATTGGCGCCGTCTGATTTTGCATTGGCGGGGTCAGGGTGGGTTTCAATGAAGAGGCCGTCGGCTCCTACCGCTATAGCCGCTTTGGCAATGGTAGAGATCATGGCCGGGTCTCCGCCAGTAACGCCGGAGGTCTGGTTGGGTTTCTGGAGGGAATGGGTGCAATCCATGATCACCGGGACCCCGAATTTAGCCATCTCCACCAGGTTCCGGTAGTCGACCACCAGGTCAGAATATCCGAAGCTGTTGCCCCGGTCGGTCAGCAGCGCCGGCGCATCCGGGTTTACCGACCGGATTTTTTCTACGGCAAAACCCATGGAGGCCCCCGACAGGAACTGTCCTTTTTTGATGTTTACCGCACAGCCGGTGCGGGCAGCGGCCTCCAGCAGTTCGGTTTGCCGGCACAGGAATGCCGGGATCTGCAACACATCTACATATTCTGCGGCCATTTCGGCTTCAGCTGATTCGTGAATGTCGGTAACTACGGGTACCCCGAAAGTATCGCTGACCTCTTTCAGAATGCGCAGCGCCTTCTCGTCGCCAATGCCCGTAAAGCTGTCGGCCTTGGTGCGGTTGGCTTTGCGGTAGCTTCCCTTGAAAATGTACGGAATTTCAAGAGTACGGCAGATTTTATCAATTTTACCGGCAATGCTCAGGGCAATTTCGCGGCCTTCAATGGCACAGGGGCCGGCCATCAGGAAAAAGTTGCCCGAATCGTATTTTTGTAACTTATCGAGGAATAATTGCATTATTTCTTTTTGTTTCTGTTTTGAAAATACAAATATGCAACCTATCTTTAAGCTGGAAAAACACTTAATCATTTTGTTGGTTCAAGTTAATTATTTTTCTTTGTACCGTTTTTAACCAAAATACATTTTCAAATGTCTGACGTTGCATCAAAAGTTAAGAAGATTATCGTTGAGAAATTAGGAGTAGATGAGGCTGAAGTTACTACAGAAGCTTCTTTCACAAACGATTTGGGAGCAGATTCCCTGGACACAGTAGAATTGATTATGGAGTTCGAAAAAGAATTTAATGTTTCTATTCCTGACGATCAAGCTGAAAATATCCAAACAGTCGGGCAGGCTATTAGTTATTTAGAAGAACATTCGAAATAATTATTTCGCTCAGACGGAGTTCAATATTCTATTGAAAAATGTTTAGGCATTTGAGATTGGGGTATTGAACTTTTAATTTTTTAGAATATGTCATTTAAAAGAGTAGTTGTTACCGGACTAGGAGCGTTAACGCCCATAGGAAATACGGTTGAGGAGTTTTGGAACGGACTTTCCAACGGAATAAGCGGATGTGATTACATTACGCGTTTTGATGCCACTAACTTTAAGACCCGTTTTGCCTGCGAGGTTAAGAATTTTGAGGTTAACGATTTTATTCCGCGGCAGGATGCTCGGAAAATGGACTTATTCACCCAGTTCGGGGTGGTGGTGGCTGATCAGGCCATAGCTGATTCCGGACTTACCGAAGAAAACATTGACCACAACAAGGTAGGGGTTATCTGGGGTTCAGGTATTGGCGGCTTAAAAACCTTTGAGGAAGAAATGACCGGCTATATCCAGGGCAACGGTGTTCCCCGGTTCAACCCGTTCTTTATTCCCAAGATGATTGCTGACGGCGTATCGGGGCAGATTTCTATCCGTCACGGTTTCCGCGGGCCGAATTACGTAACCGTTTCGGCGTGCTCGTCGGCCAACAATGCGATCATTGATGCCTTTAACTATATCCGGCTGGGCCGGATCACCGCCTGTGTTACCGGCGGTTCGGAAGCTTCCAACACCCAATCGGGTATTGGCGGGTTTAACGGGCTTAAGGCACTTTCCGAGCGGAACGACGACCCTAAAACGGCTTCGCGGCCCTATGACCGTGACCGTGACGGCTTTGTGCTGGGCGAAGGCGGCGCTGCGCTGATCCTGGAAGAATACGAACATGCCAAAGCACGGGGAGCCAAGATCTACTGTGAGCTTATTGGCGGAGGGTTTTCTTCAGATGCCTACCACATTACCGCGCCGCATCCGGACGGCTACGGGGCCTATCTTTCCATGAAAGACGCGCTGGACGATGCCGGGATCACTACCGCTGAAGTAGATTATATCAATACCCACGGTACATCTACCCCGCTGGGTGACCCGCAGGAGATCAAAGCCATTGAGCAGCTCTTCGGGGAAGATACCTACAAGCTGTCTATCAGTTCTACGAAATCTATGACCGGTCACCTGCTGGGTGGAGCCGGGGCTGTGGAATCGGTGGCGTCGGTGCTGGCCATTCAGCATCAGATGGTACCCCCAACGATTAATTTATTTAACATTGACGAAACTATCGATCCGCGGATCGATCTCACTCCCAATGTGGCGAAGAGCCGTAAGGTAGATGTGGCGCTGAGTAACTGCTTTGGTTTTGGCGGACACAATGCTACATTGATTTTCAGGAAGTTGTAAGAGAGGTATTGGATGAATATAGGGAGGTTTTTTGGACGGGATAATAAATTCAAAGACTTTAACAGGGCCATTGAGTTGATTGTGGGTTCAAAACCATCCAACCCGCTTATTTACCAGCTGGCCTTTCGTCATACCTCTGCTTCCAAGGAGAGCTCTTTCAAAGGTTTCCGGGAATCGAACGAGCGCCTCGAGTTCCTGGGCGATGCCGTTTTGGGCCTGATAGTAGGAGAATATCTCTTTAAAAAATACCCGTTCAAGAATGAGGGCTTCCTGACCGAGATCCGTTCCAGGATTGTGAACCGGGAATCGCTGAATAATATCGGGCGGAAACTGGGCCTGGAAAACCTGATCGAATCAGACGGAACCAAAAACTACCACCGGACCTCCCTGCTGGGCGATGCCATGGAGGCCCTTATCGGGGCCATTTACCTCGACAAAGGCTATAAATTCACCCGGAAGTTCGTCGTATCCAAGCTTCTCTCCAATCATTTTAACCTCGACGAGGTCATTTCCAACAACACCAACTACAAATCGTCTATCCTGAGCTGGGCACAGTCGGAGGGCAAAAAAGTAGAATTCGTGATTGTAGAAGAGAAAGGCAAAAATCACAGTCGCGAATTTGTAGCCCAGGTGCTGATCGACTCGGAGATCATCAGCCACGGAAACGGCTGGAACAAGAAAAAGGCCGAACAGGACGCCTCCCGCCGCGCCTGCGAGATTCTTAAAATTTAAATTACGGCAGGACGCTTTCTACCGGAAGCCGGACAGGCCTGAACCCAGCTCCCAGGCGTAAGCCCAGGCTCAGATAATATACGGGCGGAAAACTTTCCCAGCTTTTGGGAGAACCGAGGAGGATATTATCATAAGGCATATTCCACCCACGATGTTCCTGAGGCGTCCGGCCTTCTGTGTCTTCCGTAATTTTCAACAGCTTATGGTGCCTGATTAAACCCAAGCCGGATATATTGATGGCTTTGATCGTTGTAATGCAAATCTTTCCGGAACAGGAAGAGAAGAAAGCGTGTGATGAAAGTTAGTTTACGGCCGGAAAAATAGGGGTGTCCCAAAATCAAACACTTTTTGCGTATTTGTGTTTTTGTAATCTGCTTATTATAAGTAAATTATAAATTCTGTAAAAATCTGCGCTAATTTTCGGCCATGGATAAGGAAATAAGCACAGACAGGATCAAGGGGCGCCGGATAAAACGGGGCCTGTACATAGCAGGCGGGATAGCCGCCATTTTAGGAGCCGTGTGGCTTTTCAGGCAATTGCTGGCGCCCTCGGTTAAAAGGAGCGAGCTGGTAGTAGGCGAAGTGCGGGCGGGAGAAATGGAAAATACCGTTTCGGCCAACGGCACGGTAGAGCCTTCATCAGAGATTGTGCTGGTGAGCCCGCTCTCGGCCAAGATCCGGAAGATTGTGACCGAAAACGGTACCCGGGTGAAGAGTGGTGACGCGATCCTGATCCTGGATACCGAATATTCGGAACTGGAATACCAGCGGCTGAAAGACGAGCTGAAGCTAAAAGACAACAACGTAGTGCGGTTAAAACTGGAGCTGGAGAAGAATATCCGGGATATTGAGCTGGATGACCAGGTGAAAGACCTCCAGGTGAAGAATTTTGAGGCCCTGCTGTCTGATGCCCGGCGCCTTCAGGCCATTGGCGGCATGACACAGGAAGAAGTAGACAAGGCCCGGCAGAACCTGTCTATCGCTTTGCTGGAAAAAAAGAAGCTGGAAAATGAGCTGAAGTACCGGAAAGAATCGATTGCCTCGAGTGTGCTGAATGAGCAGATCCAGTCGTCTATTCAACGCCAGCGGCTTGATGAGCTGGCAAAGAAGCTCCGGAATGCAACGGTCAGGGCCGAAGTGCCCGGCGTCATCACCTGGCTGGATAACCGGATCGGTACCCAGGTGCAGGAGGGCGACCCGTTGGTACGCCTGGCCAATATTTCTTCCTACAGCATTATGGCACAGGTATCCGACATGCATGCCGACAAGATCAGCCTGGGCCAGCCGGTGCAGGTGGAGGTGAATAACACCGTGGAAATGGGAGAAATTGAGCAGATCCTGCCGGCGGTGGAGAATAACACCATACAGTTCAAGATCCGGCTGCGGAAGGCAGATTCAGACAAGCTGCGACCCAAAATGAAAGTGCCCGTGCGGATTGTCACCGGCACCAAACAGCAGAGCATGTATATTCCGAACGGCCCGGGTATACTGGCGGGGAAATCGCAAAAGGTCTTTGTGCTGCAGGGAGACAAGGCAGAGGCCCGGAACGTGGAGCTGGGTTTCCGCACCAGCGACAAGGTGGAGGTGATCAGTGGCCTGAAAGCGGGCGACAAAGTGATCCTGTCTGATATGAGTGTGTATGAAGGGAAAACGGAAATACGGGTGAGATGAGAAAGAGAGCAGATAATTCCGGGTTTTTGCTAAAGGGGACAGTGGCAACCCTGTTTTTAGGGTTTGGTTTTTCACTTTTGACGCCGAAAGCTTTTGCGCAATCCGATACCCTCACCCTGTCCGATGCCATTTCTATTGCCCATGAGCATTCGCTGAGTGGCAGGAAAGCCCGGATGGAATACCGGGTGGCGCAAAACCGGGTACTGTACAGCAAGGCAGAGATAAAGCCCCAGGTGGGCCTGGGCGGAACCCTGCCCAACTTTTACAAGACCACATCGGCCATTACGCAGCCTGACGGTACCATCAGTTTCCTGCCGGTTTCACAGGATAACAGCAGTGTAAATCTTAACCTGACCCAGCGTTTGCTGAATACCAATACCTTATTTTTTGCGGAATCAGGATTAAGAAGGTACAATGATTTTACAGAAAACGGGGTTCAGAATTTTAACTCGGTGCCCTTCCGGATCGGGATCGAGCAACCGATAAACACCTTTAACACGCTGAAATGGAACCGGCGGTTTTACCTGCTGGAAGAAGAAATAGCCAAAGCCGGCCTGGATATGAACCGGGAACAGATATCGGGCGAGGTCACAGCGGCATTTTTTGAGCTGCTGGCAGCCCAGGTAAACCACGAAATTGCGCTGACCAATACGGGGAACAGCGAGAAAATTTACCAGATTGCCCTGGAACGCGACAAGCTGGGGAAGATATCAAAAAGTGACCTGCTGCAGCTGGAGCTCAGCCTGAACTCGGCCCGGCAAAGCGCAGTAAATGCCCGGAGAGAAGTACTGAGAGCCAATGCCGAGCTGAAAAAAGCGATGGGCTGGGAAACCGCAAACGACCAGGTGTATGTCTTGCGGTCGCCGGAGCGCCTTACCGCGGCAGCGCCTGATCCGGCAGCAGCGGCACAAAAGGCCTGGATGAAGAGGCCCGAACAAAAACAAATGGAAAAGCTGTTACTCGAAACCGAAAGAGCACTGGAGCAGGCCCGGAAGAACAACGGCTGGCAGGGAAGCCTGTCGGCTACGTTCGGCTGGGTCGGTACCGGTGCCCGGTTTCCTCAATCGTACCAGCTGCCCCAGGTAGAGAACTTTGTTCAGCTGACGCTCCGGATACCGCTGCTGGATGGTGGTAAACGGAAATACAGTGTCAATGCGGCCCGGGAACAGCAGCAATACGCAGAGGCAGAGAAAGAATTCACCGAGCAGACCTTTAAGCAGAATGTACGTCAGCTGGCCCTCCAGTTCCGGGAGCTGAATGAAGAAGTGGAGCTGGGGGCGAAGAGCCTGGAGATTGCCCGTGAGCGTTATGAAATTGCCAACCGGCGTTATCTTCTGAACGACATCAGCATTACCGACCTGAGCATTGCCTTTAACGAGAGAGACATGGCCTGGCGGAATTACACGGGCCTGCTGCGGGCCTATTGGGTAACGTATTATGCATTAAGACAATTAACATTGGAAAACTTTTAAAACACAGATTATGATAGAGCTGAAAAACCTGAGTAAGTCGTATTACACCGATGTGCTGGAAACAGTGGCGCTGAACGACATCTCCCTGAGCATCGGGGCAGGAGAGTTTGTATCCATCATGGGGCCGTCTGGCTGCGGTAAATCTACCTTGCTGAACATGATCGGCCTTCTTGACTCGCCCACCCGTGGTCATGTGAGCATTAACGGGGTGAACCTCGAAAACCGGAAAGAAAACGACCTGGCAAAATTCAGAAACGAGAACCTGGGCTTCATTTTCCAGAGCTTTCACCTGATCTCTGACCTGAGCGTGATCGATAACGTGGAGCTGCCCCTGCTCTACCGCGGTGTAGGCGCCAAAGAGCGGAAACGGCTTTCAGAAGAAGCCCTGGAAAAGGTAGGGCTCCTGAACCGGAAAAATCATTATCCCAATCAGCTTTCCGGCGGACAGCGCCAGCGGGTGGCCATAGCCCGTGCCATTGTGGGTAAGCCTGCGCTGGTGATGGCCGATGAGCCCACCGGTAACCTCGACAGTGTGCTGGGGAATGAGGTGATGCAGCTGCTCCTGGATCTCAATGAGCAGGAAAAAGTAACGGTGGTGATGGTTACTCACGACGAAAGCATGGCACGGAAAACGCATCGCGTGATCCGCTTATATGATGGAAGTTTAGTTAATTGACAATTGACAGTTGACAATGGACAATTATCATATTGCCTCATTGTCAGTCGCCAATTGTCCATCGTCAATTGAAAACAATATGTTAAAAAATTATTTCAAAATCGCAATTAAAGTACTCCGGCGGAATAAGCTGTACACGTTCATCAGCCTTTTCGGGATCAGCTTTACGCTGATGGTGCTGATGCTGGCATCGGCAGTGCTGGAGAATGAGCTGGGAGCCAATCCGCCGCTGAGCAAAAAAGACAGGATCCTGTTTTTGCCCAGCTTTAGCGGGCAGGGCTTCGAACGGGAAAAAGTAACGGCCTACGATACCACGGAGGTTGACGGTGTCATGAAGATCGACACCACGGTAACCACCAGGGTCATTGAAGGGAAGGTGGCCTCCAATTCGAGCTCAAGCCTCAGTTATAAGCTCTACAAAGACAAGCTCAGCAAAATGAAAACGCCGGAGCTGAGCAGTGTTTTTGTCGATTATGCACCCCTGGATGTTTACCCGCAGGGACAGAAGCTCACGCTTAACGGGAACCTCACCGACGCCAACTACTGGAAGATATTTGACTTCCGTTTTAAAGAAGGCGGGCCGTTTACCCGGGAGGCGATCGATAACCAGGCCAATGTGATCATTCTCAGGGAAAGTGCGGCCCTGAAATATTTCGGGAAACAGGCATCGTACCTGGGGAAAGAGCTGGTATGGGGGCTTAACGGGCCGTTTAAAGTGGTGGGCATCGTCAAAGATGCCAGCACCTCCAACCGGTCTGTAATGGCTGATTTTTTTGTCCCGATTTCCTGGGCCGGAGAGAGTGAGCTGAACTATAACCAGGAATATTTGGGGAGCTGTGTGGTAGCCCTGCTGGCTAAGGAACCTTCAGACGTGAGCAGGATGGAAGAAGAACTGAGAACCCTGGAAAGCAGCCTGGAAAAAAGAAATGATTTTGACCGGTACATTATCCATGAAAAAAATGCGGCAGATATCTATGCCTGGCAGTTTATGGGTACCCAGGCCACCCGCGAAGGCGGGAATTTCCTGAAAATAGTTTTCGGGGTACTGGCCTTTTTCCTGGTGATTCCTATCCTGAACCTGGTGAACCTGAACGTTACCCGGATTTTTGAGCGGTCGTCAGAAATAGGGGTCAGGAAGGCATTCGGGGCAAAAACAAGTAACCTGCTGGTCCAGTTCCTGTTTGAAAACCTGATCATCACCTTCCTGGGAGGCATCATCGGTATAATTCTGACCGTTCTGTTGATGAATGCATTGAATCATGCTGAGGTATTCGGAACAAGCAGGCTTACGTTTAACTTCCCGGTTCTTTTTATAAGCATCTTTATCACTTTTGTCTTCGGCATTTTATCGGGTTTTCTTCCTGCATGGAGGATTTCCCAAACCCCGGTGGCCGGAGCTTTAAAAACAGGAAAGCTATGATTGCACATTATTTCAAACTGATATGGAAACGCAAAGGGAAAAACGCCTTCCTTTTTGTTCAGCTGATATTTGTATTCTGGGTGGTTTTTGCCGTGTTCTCTTACGGGATATCCAAATTCAGGTACTACTCGTCGCCCCTGGGCTTTGACTGGAAAGACATGTACCGGGTATATCTCAGCATCAATACCGCTGACTCTACGGCGGCCGGGGTGACGATAGAGTCGCTGAAGCACGACCTGAAGGCGCTGCCTGAAATAGACCAGGTTTCCTACAGCGTAAACGTAGCGCCTTACCTGGGAAACACCTGGGGCAACGGCAATGATAACGACGGGTTTAATTTTAACAGCCGCTATATGTATGCCGATGAAGATTATGCCGATACCTGGAAAATCAAGATGAAATCGGGGCGTTTCTATACCAAAGAAGACCTGGCCGGGAAGTATATGCCGGTGGTGGTTTCGCAAAAATTTGTGGAGAAGTTCCTGAAAGGGAAAGAGCCGATCGGGTTCCGTTTCCGGTTTTTTAAAGAAAAGGAGGTGGAGATCATCGGGGTTGCAGAGCACTTTAAATTCCAGGGTGATTTTACGGAAGAAGACCCCTTCACTTTCCTGCCCTTAACGTTTTCGTCGATTGACCTCTACCAGGCCCTGAGCATAAGGGTGAAACCGGGTACGGGCCCGGACGTGGAAAAGAAAATAAACGACCTGGTAGAGCAAACCACCAAAAGCAGTGATTTCGGTATTGTTAAAATAGAGGCCGGCCGGAAAAATACCAACAGCCGTACCTATATTCCCCTGGCAGCCATGTTTTTCCTGGCGGTTTTCCTGATCATTAATATATCAATGGGGCTGTTCGGGATCCTGCGGTACAACATTGCCCGGAGAATTCCCGAGATCGGTCTCCGGAAAGCCATAGGAGCCTCTTCAGGAGCTATTCGCCGCCAGTTTACAGGTGAAATGCTGGTTTTGGTAACGCTGGCGTTTGTTCTGGCGGTTATTTTTGCCGTACAGATACCGTTTATCGCTTCTTTGCCTATTGAGAAAGATGCGTACTTTATGGGGATGGGGGCCGGAGCCCTGGTTATATTCGGCATTGTATATTTGTGCAGTATATTCCCCAGCCACCAGGCAGCGGTAACCCTGCCCGCTAAAGCATTGCACGAGGAGTAGATTTTTAATCTTAGCTAACCTCTTCATGTTGATGGATAATTTAAGGGAAAGTGATTTAAAATATGAAGGAGTGAAGGAAATAACCTCACTTGCAAATGAATATTTTAAGAACCTGTCCGGGTAAATGGTTTAATGTAAAATATGGATTCCAAGCTCAAAATATTGATTGCAGATGATGACCGTACGGTATGCCAGTCGTTACGGCTGTTGTTTCTTACCCGGGGCTTTGAGGTGCAATACCTCATAAACCCTTTCAATATCATTGATTTTATTGAGAGCTTTAAACCAGACGTACTGTTACTGGATCTAAACTTTAGTATTGAAACCACCGGGGAAGAAGGCTTGCAGATTCTGAAGGAGGTGCGCCACGCGTATGCGGACTTACCGGTGGTTTTACTCACGGCCTGGGCTACGCTTGACCTGGCAGTGAGGGGAATGAAGACCGGGGCTTCGGATTTTATTACCAAGCCCTGGGACAATGAGGCGATCGTATCGGCCGTAAACACTCACCTGAAGCTCAACGCGGGCCGGCAGGCGGCGGTGTTGCAAAAGCTGGATACGATCATCGGCGGGAGTGAAGCCATGCAAAAGGCAAGAGCCTTGCTGCTGGGAGCGGCCCCTACCGATGCCTCGGTGCTGATTACGGGCGAGCAGGGAACAGGCAAAGACCTCGTGGCGGAAACGTTGCATGACCTTAGCCAGAGAAAAGAATACCCGTTTATCAAGGCAGATGTGCCCGGGTTTCCCGGCGCGTTGCTGGAAAGAGAGCTTTTCGGTTACCGGAAGGGCGCTTTTGCGGAAGCGGCTTCTGATTATAAGGGGCTGCTTTCGCGGGCAGAGGCAGGTACGGTCTTCCTGGATGAGATCGGGGCCATGCCGTTGCCGCTGCAAAGCAAGCTGCTCCGGGTTACGGAAGAAAGGATATTTGAGCCTGTGGGCTCAGGCCTGCCTGAAAAACTGAGGTGTAATTTTATATCCTCATCGCGTTCAGACGCCGGCCGGCTGGTTGCAGAAGGGCATTTGCGCGAAGACCTGTTCTACCGGCTGAGCCTGGTGCATATTCATTTGCCTGCGCTGGCCGAAAGGCCGGAAGACATCCCGCTGCTGGCGGCCTATTTTGCAGAAAACCTGAACCGGGGCGATAAGAAAAGAAAGCTGGAAGACCGGGCGCTGGAGTGGTTAAGCACTCAGGCGTTTCCGGGAAACGTACGACAGCTGAAGCGCCTGATCGAAAGAACCTGGCTGCTTTCAGACAACTACAGCATCACCATTAAAGAGCTGAAGAAAAATCTTTCGCCCGACTCCACCCGGCAGGAATCCGGCATGACCCTCGAGGAAATGGAAAAAAACATGATCCAGAAGGCCATTGCCCTCAAAAAGGGGAATATGAGCGAAGTAGCCAAAAACCTGGGCATCACCCGGAGCGCACTCTACCGGAGAATGAGTAAATTTGGGCTGACCAATCCCGGTGACCATGAGAATTAAATGGCAGCTGTCTCTTCTTTTCGGTGTTCTTTTCGTGATTTCAGGGGGCCTGATCTTCCGGCTGCTCCGGGATCACCCGGCCCGGCTTATCCCGGCAGAAATCATCCTTTTCCTGGCACTTCTTTTATTTTTGTGGATACTGGGCCGGATTCTCCGGCCGCTGGACCAGATCACGCTGGGGCTGGATTCCCTGAAAGACCAGGACTTCTCCGGGTATATGCGGCCTACGGGATCGGGAGAAACAGACCGCCTGGTGGAGGTATACAACAAAATGCTGGATAACATCCGGAAAGAGCGGCGGTTTCAGCAGGAGCAGCATTTCTTCCTTCAGAACCTGATCGAGGCGCTTCCTGTGGGGCTCATTATCCTCGACTTTGATGATCAGCTTAAAGAATATAACCCGGTGGCCGGCGAAATTTTAGGAATCAGGGAAGCAGACAAGGGCCGGAAGCTGGCCGGGACCTCCCTTATGCTGCGGGAGGAGATCCTGAGCCAGGAAATTCAGCAGCCGGAGACCTACAAGATCAATGGTACGCGGTATATCCGGGTGTACGTAGACCGGTTCCGGAACCGGGGTTTTTACCAGAAGTTCGTGATCCTGGAGGAGGCCGGCGACGAGATCCTGAAGGTAGAGAAGCAATCGTACGGAAAGGTTATCCGGATGATGGCTCACGAGGTCAAAAATTCGGTCGGGGCCGTAAACAGTATCCTGGAAACCCTGGCGGGGGTGCATGAATTAACGGCAGAAGAAAGGTCGGAATACCTGCAGATCGTGATCGACAGGAATATCCGTTTGAATGCATTCATGGAAAATTTTGCCCGGGTGGTGCGGCTTCCTTTACCGGGCAGGCAGGCTTTTAATCTTTCGGAGACCGTACGTTCGGTCTATCACCTGATGAAACTGAAGTTCCGGCATTTGCCGGTAGAATTCACCGTTGACCTGCCTGCCGGGCCGGTGCAGGTTACCGGCAGCCAGGAGCAGATAGAGCAGGTAGTGATCAATATTGTGCTGAATGCCTTTGAAGCCATACCCGGAGAAGGGAAAGTGCACCTACAGCTGACCCCGGATATCCTGACAGTTACTGACACCGGCACCGGCATTTCTGAAGAAGCCAGAGCCGGTCTCTTCACCCCGTTTTTCTCCACCAAACCCACCGGCCAGGGCGTAGGGCTGACCATGGTGCGCGAGATCCTGCACAACCACGGATGGGGATTTGAGCTGGGGTCAGGGGAGGGAGTGACCAGGTTTGTGATCGATTTAGGCAAAAAACACGTTCAGTAACACCGCCCTGAAAAAACAATCGCCACTGCAGGGAGATGCGATACCTGCTTGTTTTATAGAAGAGAAAGTTGGATATTGTTGTCTGATCGGTTAACTTTGTAAAATGAAAATCACACGACAGGTTATAGCATACAAGCGATACTTCCTGGACTTTTATGAAAACGAAAAATAATATCACCACCTTTGACGAGATTCTCGACAAAAAATATGGTCAACGGGGGGAAGAGAAAAGAGAACATTGGGAACAGGAATTTGAAGCATTCCAACTTGGGGTTTTGCTTGAAGAAGCGAGGCTTAAATTGGGGATGACCCAGCAGGAACTTGCAGAAAAATGCGGGACTAATAAATCGTATATTTCACGTATTGAAAACAATGCGAGTGATATCCGGCTTTCTACCCTTATGAAAATTATTCAAACAGGCCTGGGAGGGAGCCTGAAACTTAAGCTACACTTATAATCCTCCCTCTTTCCGCCCGTATTCCGACGGGCTCACCCCAAACAGCTTCTGAAAAGAAGCCCGGAAGTTTTTGAGGTCTTCCATGCCTACCATCATGGCCACTTCCTGCACGCGGAATTGTTTGGTGGAGAGGAGCTGGGCGGCCCGCTTCAGGCGGACGTCTTTGATGAACTCGATCACCGACTGGCCCGTGAGGTTCTTCAGGCGGCGGTAGAAGGCCGACTGGCTCATGCCTGATTCCCGCACCAGCATCTGTACGCTGAAATGCTCGTTGGTCAGGTTGTCTTCAATGATCTGCATGCTCTTTTGAATGAACAGCCGGTCAGCATCAGGGATAACCGCTTCGGAGGGCTCTACCAGGATCTGGCGATGGAAATACTCCTGCGCTTTTTTCCGGTTGTTCAGGAGAGAAAGAATTTTGGAATGCAGAATCTTAGGGTTAAAGGGCTTGACAATATAATCATCGGCCCCGGTTTCCAGCCCTTCCAGCTCATGCAAAGCAGCGGCCCGGGCCGTCAGCAGCACCAGCGGGATATGGGCCATGCGGGGATTGTTCTTGATCTTTTCACAAAACTCGAGGCCGTTCATAACCGGCATCATGACATCGCTCAGGATGATGTCAGGGTGAATGAGCCCTGCCTTCTCCAGCCCTTCGAGGCCATTGGCGGCAGCGTGGGTCTCAAAATGGCCATGAAAAAGGCTGACCAGGTAATCGCGCAGGTCGTCATTATCTTCCACAATCAGCAGCTTATATTCCCGGGTAGAGTCAGGGATGTGCACCTCTTTTGAGGGTTCGGGAACTACCACTTCCCGGCTTTGGGCCGGAAAATCACCCGTTTCTCCGAACGGCAGCTGTACGGTAAAGACCGAACCCCGGCCGGGAGCGCTTTCCACCCTGATTTCTCCCCGGTGTTTTTTAACCAGCTCATGTACCAGTGAGAGCCCGATGCCCGTTCCGGTGGTTCGGTTGGTCCGGTGCTTGTAGGCCTGGTAAAACGGCTCAAAAATATGGCCGAGCTCGTCTTCGTGGATACCGGTTCCGGAATCTTTCACGCGGAGGGTAATATACCCGCCTGAAACGGAATCTTCCGTACAGTCGGCCTCTACCTCAATGCTGCCGTTTTCCGGGGTATATTTGAAAGCATTGGAGAGCAGGTTGGTCAATACGATCTCCAGTTTTTCCGGGTCAAAATTCACCCAGACGGGCGAGTCGGGCAGGCTGAGGCTATACCGGATATTTTGTTCGTCGGCCTTGATTTTAAAAATCAGGAAAATTTCCGTGATGAAAGGCACGATGTCCAGCGTTTGCAGCTGCAGCGCCACGTTCCCGGTTTCTACCTTCCGGAAATTCATCAGCTGGTTGACCAGGTCGAGAAGCTTATGGGCCTGCTTATGCACCAGCTCGGCCTTCCGGCGGGCCTCACTGCCCGTTTCTGAAGACTGGATCAGGTATTCAGACGGACTCATGATCAGCGTGAGCGGCGTGCGGAGCTCATGCGATACGTTGGTGAAGAAGTTAAGCTTAAGATCGGCGAGCTCTTTTTCTTTTTCCTTCGCCACCTGTTCCAGGGCAATTTTGTTTTTCAGCTCGCGTTGCTTACCGGTTACCCGTTTGTACCATAGTACGGCCGAGGTTACCAGCACAGCGTAGATAAAATATGCCCACCAGGTGCGGTACCAGGGCGGCAGAATGCGGAGCTTCAGGCTGGCGGGCTCATGGGTCCATACACCGTCGCCGTTGTCGGCTTTCACCAGGAAAGTGTAGTTGCCGGCCGGTAAGTTGGAGAATCCCATCAGGCGCTGGCCCGGCGGCAGCGAGATCCAGTTTTTGTGGTATCCTTCCAGCTTGTACTCGTAATGCTGCTTGCCCGGGTTAATGTAATTCAGCCCTACAAACTCGATGGAAAAATCATTTTCAAAGGCTTTTATCGTAATCTCATTGCCGGGAGAAAAAGGGCCGGAGATCAATGCTCTCGGGTCATTTTTATGGGTAGGGGAGTAGGCGTAATTGAGTATCCTGACCTGGGTGATCTGCATTTTCGGGGGGTGCGGATTGGTAGATACGTTCCGGGGATCAAAGTAGGTTACCCCGCCGATCCCGCCGAAATAAAGAATGCCCCCGTTACCACGGGCGGCTGAAGCTACCTTGAACGAATTGCTTTGCAGGCCGTCAGCCACATCAAAATGCAGGTAGGTTTTATGGGCCGGATCAAGGCGGTACAGGCCGTTCCCGCCGATCCACAGGTCGCCGTTATCGTCTTCCAGGATAGACTCCACATCGGTTTCGGGAAGCCAGCGGTCGTACCGTTCCACCCGCAGGCTTTTCCCGTCTATCCGGTGCAGTCCGCCGCCGATGGTACCCACCCACAAATCTCCGTTCCGGCTTTTGGTCAGGGGCCAGATATAATCGGTTTTGAGTCCCTGCGGATGGAAAGAGAAACGTTTCTCCACCACCAGCTTGTCGCCCTGCAACTTCAGGAGGAAAAGGCCGGCGTCGCGGGTACTCAGCCACATGGCCTCCTGTTCCGGCTCGTTGAGCAGGAAGGTCAGCTTGCCGGAAAGCAGGGCGCCGCCGGCTTTGCTGAACGAATGGAGAAGCTTCCCCTCCTTATTGTAAATATGCAGACCGTCATAAAAACAGGCTACCCAGATATTCCCGCGTTGGTCAGCGGTGATGGCGATGGGCTCGGCAAGCTTCCATTCTTTTTGTCCGGGTATTTCCGGTAAGCGGGCAAGCTGCTGTGTTTTTTTGTTCAGCAGGTAAATGCCATGAACGCGGGTGGCTACCCATAGTATGCCGTTTCCTGCGTCATAAATAGAAGTAACATCGATGCCGGGGGCATTGCGGAGGTTTTTTTCATCCAGGAATTTTGTCACCTTCCCGGTAGAGATAGAATACCGGGCAAAGCCGCTGCGGGTACCTATCCACATCACCTCCTCGTCCTTATCGCGGCAGATGGTGTTCGTGTAGTCGTTGGGCAGTCCGCCAACTTCTTTGGAAAGCCGGTAAAAAGGCTTGGGCAGCAGGTTTACTTTGTTCAGTCCGCCGGCAGAGGCCGCTATCCAGAGATTGTTGAAGCTATCCTCCACCATATTGTGAATAAGGTGATAGTTCAGGCCGGAAGGGTTCGAATCGTCGGGCGCAAAATGATCTGTGGTACAGGTGATGCGCGAAGGGCCCGGGTGGATGCGGCTGATCAGGTACAGGCCGGTTCGGCTGCCCACCCAGAGCCGCCTGTAGGAGTCTTCGAGCAGGGATGTGATGTAGCTGAAATGATTATCCAGGTAACGGAAGGTCTGCCCGTCTTTTGATTCTATCCGGATCACTTCTTCTTCCGAGGCCACCCAGATATTGGTATCGTGGCTGAGGGTAATGGCGCGAATGGTTGTTGCCCCCCAGGTAGTAAAGGCATGCGGTACATAACCCGCCTCGCTTTTGGTGAGGTACCAGAGGCCGAGGCCTACCGTGCCTACCCATACCCGGCCGTTCCGGTCAGGAGTGATGGCAAAGATCAGGGCATTCTCCCCGTGAAACGGGAAGGGAATCTTTTGGATGTGCTTCACGGAATTATCCCGGTTAAAAGTGACTGCGTAAAGCCCGTTGGTGCTGGTGCCGATAAACAGGTCTCCGTTGGGGGAAGTGCTGAGCGACCGGGCCGTGAGGTTCCGGAGCACCTCAGCATCTTTCGGGTCGGTTGTTCTGTCTGCCAGGTTCTTGAAATCATCCGATTCAGGGTCGTAATAAAATATGCCCTGGGTTTCCGGAACCACCCAAAGGGTTTTATCGGGTGAAAGGTGAAGCCCGAGCACCCGGTTGGTGTATTGTCCGTTGACATTGCGGTAAGGCAGGCGATAGTTTTTAAGCGTATAGCCGTCGTACCGGTCCAGTCCCTTATTGGTGCCCACCCAGATAAAGCCGTCCTTGTCCTGCACCACAGCCATGGCATCGCTGTGCGACAAGCCCTCGTTGACCGTAATATGTTCAAACTTGAAGATGTTCTGGCCATGACCAGGGGTCCAGAAAATCAGGAGCAGGAAAAATATGGCAATTCTTGGTGTCATGATGCCCTGTAAACGGCAGGTATGGGTTAAGGTTGAAACCTGAAAATTCGGTAAAAAAGCAGAAACTAACAAGCAGATCATTCTAAAAACGGGCGGACGGGCACGGAAAGCCGGTAAATTGTGTATTAATAACGCTTTTATACCCTGAGGAGACGAATTTTGCAATCCTGATTGACGAATTTTACCCCCCTGCAAGTGGAAAACGTCTCCTAAATTTGCACTATTCCAATGATTAATGGTGTTGGGTTTAATCCTGATTAAATAAGATATAAGCATAACACCATTAATCAGATCGATTAGTCAATTGTTCAACTCTTAAGTAAATGTATGAAAAGTAGTTTTACACGATTACTCATTTTCCTATGGATCCTGAGTAGTGGTATCCCGGCTCTGGCAGGAGTTTTTGATACCGAAATCAAAGGGCAGGTTACGGGTTCAGACGGAACGGCTATTCCCGGCGTATCCGTTACGGTGAAAGGAACCAACCGCGGCGTTCTTACAGACCAGGAAGGCCGGTACAGCATCCAGGTGGCAGACAGAAATGCCGTTCTGGTATTCCGGCAGGTGGGCTACACGCCGGTAGAAATAACGGCAGGTACCCAAACCGTCATTAACATATCGCTGGAAGAAGACATCCAGGCGTTGGAAGAAGTGGTAGTGGTAGGTTACGGTGTGGTAAAGAAAAGCGATGTAACCGGTGCCATTGCCAAAATAGGCCAGAAGGAGATGGAGGCCATGCCGGTGCAGAATGCCTTGCAGGCCATGCAGGGCAAAACGGCCGGGGTAGACATTACTTCCAATGAACGGCCGGGCGAGATCGGATCTATCCGGATCAGGGGAGAAAGGTCACTGACCGCTACGAATGCCCCTCTCTACGTGGTAGACGGAATTCCGCTCCAGGGAACAGGCATTGAAAACCTGAATCCCGGCGATATCGAATCGATCGAAGTATTGAAAGATGCATCGTCTACGGCTATCTTCGGATCACGCGGGGCCAACGGGGTCATTCTTGTGACCACCAAAAGAGGAAAGAGCGGGAAGATGTCGGTGAACTATTCGGGCACATTCTCTTCAGAAAGCATGCATGACCGGATGGAAATGATGAATTCTGCCGAATGGCTCGATTACAGCCGTGCCGCTAAAATAAAAGCAGGTACCTATAACGGCTCGAAAGTTATTTCGCTTGAAAACGACCGGAAAGTATACGGTACCGATCCTTATGCCTTTGCCCAGATCGAGCAGGGCTGGCAGGGCGGCAGCTGGGACGGCAGCCGGGTTCCTACCTATAACTGGACAGATGCTGGTCTGCAAACGGCGCTCACCCAGATCCATACGCTGAGCGCCAGTGGCGGCACGGAGAAGCTGCAGTCGTACGGCTCTTTCGGGTATATGGATCAGCAGGGTACCCAGCCCGGCCAGGGATACAAACGCTACACCGGGAAATTCAGCGCCGACTTCAGCGCCACCTCCTGGCTGAAGCTGGGCGGGAACATCAATATGACCTGGGGAGACCAGGAATACGGCTATAACTTCCGGAAGAGCACAACCGGTGCTTCCAACCTCTACTTCGCCCTGCAGGGAATGCTGCCCTGGACCGTTCCCTATACGCCGGACGGAGAATATATCCGGAATCCCGGTGGTGACGTGAACATCATTAACCCCATTCGCGAGGTGGATTACAGCCGCAACCAGCGGATCAACCTGCGCACCATGGCCAGCCTGTATTCCGAAGTGAACTTCGGGAAGATCTTCGGCTTCCTTGACGGACTGAAATACCGTTTCCAGTTTGGCCCCGACTTCCGGTATAACCGGAACGGTATTGCTGACCAGGCGGCCTCCATTAACGGTGACGGCAATAACCTGGTGCAGTACAACACGGACCTCCGGAATTCCTGGACACTGGATAACCTGATCTACTACAATAAAAACATCGGAAAGAACTCCCTGGGAGTGACGTTGTTGCAAAGTGCTTCGGCCTACAAATCAGAAGGAAGCAACCTCCGGTCTTTCGTGAATACGGCAGATGAATTGTGGTATAACGTAGGCTCTCTGGCCAGCATACAAGGCTACGGCTCTTACCTGACCGAAACCCAGCTGACCTCGTACATGGCGCGGGTAAACTACGGTTTCGACGAAAAATACCTGCTGACCGTTTCCGGGCGGTGGGACGGCGCGTCTCAGCTGGCGGAAGGCTACAAATGGGACTTCTTCCCGTCGGCCGCACTGGCCTGGCGTGTAGACCAGGAGAGCTTCCTGAAAGAGGTGAACTGGGTGACCCAGCTGAAAGTCCGGTTGGGTGTAGGGGTAACGGGTAATGCAGGTATCGGGGCTTATGGCACCAAGGGAGCTGTAACCAATAACTTCTATCACTGGGGTGAGATCGTAGCGCCGGGTATGGTAACCTCTGACCCGTCAGCCGCCACACCGGTGGTGATGGCCAACACGGCGCTGGGCTGGGAAAAAACAGCACAGTATAACCTGGGAATTGACTTTGCTATCCTGAAAGGCCGGATTGACGGTACGATTGACCTGTACAAGTCGAAAACCAGCGACCTGCTGATGGAAAAGGCCCTGCCTGCCCTGACCGGCTACCTCAGAACGTGGGATAACATCGGTAAAACCGATAACAAGGGGATAGACATCTCGCTGAATACGGTAAATATAAAAACCAGGGACTTCCGCTGGAGCTCAACCCTGACCTACTCGGCTGACCGCAGTAAGATTGTGGAGTTGGCCGACGGTAAAACCGAAGACATTGCCAACGGCTGGTTTGTGGGTCAGCCCATCGGTTCTTATTACGATTACGTGTATGACGGTGTCTGGAAAACCAGCGAAAAAGACGCAGCGGCCAAATACGGTCGTGAACCGGGGATGATCAAAGTAAAAGACCTGAACGGAGACGGTGTGATTGATGCCAATAACGACAGGGCCATAGTAGGCAAGTCGCGTCCTGACTGGTCAGGCGGGTTCCTGAATACGCTGAACTACAAGAACTGGGAACTGTCGGCTTTCCTCTACGGAAGATTCGGGTTTACCCTGAGAACCGGAGCGGAGACGCTTTCCGGGAGATTTGCCATGCGTAAGCTGGATTACTGGATAGAAGGGGTGAACGAAGACGCAGAATATTATGCTCCGGGCGTAGGCGGTGAAAACGGCGATACCTACAAAGCGGCACAGGGATACATGGACGGTTCTTTTGTTAAAGTACGTAACGTGTCACTGGGCTATAACTTCAACCCCGGCCAGCTGAAATCGCTGAAAGTTCAGAATGCAAAACTGTATGTTCAGTGCATGAACCCGGGACTTCTGTCTTCAAAAATAGATTTCATCGACCCGGATCTGGGAGGTTCTACCTTTAACAGGAGCTTTGTGCTGGGGATTAATTTGGGATTTTAAAAAATTACTTTTATGAAACTGAAACATATATATCTGGGGCTGGGGATGACCGCATTAACCTTATCCTGCAAGCCGGAGTTCTTAGACGAGGAGCTGATTACTTCGGTCAGTACCGAATCGTTTAAAACCAAAGACGGCCTGGATAAGCTGTCGGTAGGAGTGTACCAGAACCTGGAATTTCACTTTAACTACGAATGGGCCTACACGCTGTGGCAATACGGAACCGACGAAATGGCCGTAGCAAACGACGGTATCCAGGAGCCGTATAACAGCTATACATCGGCTTTCGACCCGGCCCGCGGTGACGGTATGGGCTCGCTGTGGGATAACATGTACTCGGGAATTTCCTCTGCAAATACCCTCATACAAAATGTGCCTCTGTATTATGGAGAAAGCAATGCCAGCTACAATACCCGTCTGGGTGAGGGCTATTTTATGCGGGGATTCAACTACTTCCGGCTGGTTCAGCAGTTTGGCGGAGTGCCGCTGATCACCGAACCGGTGGTAGGAGCCTCTACCGACTTCGCGCGGAACTCCATCCAGGAAACCTATGAGCTGGTTATTAACGATTTGAAAAAAGCCTATGACCTGCTTCCCGCTACAGTTACAGAGCGCGGCCGGCTGACCAAATGGGCCGCAGCCCACTTCCTGGCCAAGGCTTCGCTGTTCCGGGCCAGTGAGCTGTACAATGACTGGAACGGGGCCACCAAAACCCAGGATCTGGAAAATGCCGTGAAATATGCCAATGAGGTGATCGGGGCGCATCCGTTAGCCGCTAACTTTTCAGACCTGTGGAACTTTACTACACCCAACGGTGCTAACGAGCGGTCCACGGAAGTGATTCTGGCTGCCCAGTTTTCTAACGATGTCCCATCCCGGGGCCGTTACGGAAACCAGATACATCTTTACTACCCCTCTCTTTACCAGAACATGACGGGCCTGAAAAGGGATATCTCCGGTGACCGGGAATTCTCACGCCTGAGAACTACCGAATACGCGCTGGACGTATATGATCGGGTGAACGATTCCCGTTTCTGGAAAAGCTTTATTACGTCCTACCGTTGCAATAACCCCGGTGCCGCACCTAAGTGGGGCGAGTACGCACCGGCCGGGAAAACTGCCGCCGACTTTAAATTTGTCGGGGGAGAAGAGGGGATCCGGTATATTGTGAACAACGCGGGAGACGACCGGTATACTTCGGAAAACCTGAACTATCGCGCGCCGCACATGTTTGTCAGGTACTTCAAGGGAGAAACCAAAAAGTATATCGGCGAACATGGAAACAGCGGTACCTATGCCAACAAGAGCCGCTATGTGGCCCTGAGTAAATTCAGGGACGGCTCACGGACAACGGTAGCCGACCAGTTCGGCACCCGCGACGGTATCCTGGCGCGTTCAGCCGAAGACTACCTGATCGTAGCCGAAGCGCTGGGAAGGCAGGGTAAATACAGCGAAGCCCTCCCGTATATTAACAAGCTTCGGGAGAGGGCAGGCTATGCACAGGGCGAAGACCGCAGTGTCAACATCGACGGCGGGCAGGCGTACAAGACCAACCCGGCCGGCAGTGGCAGCGGAAATGCCTTTGCCGCCTATTCGGAAACCAATACCTACTATGAATCGAATAACGATATGGCAGTAACTACTGGGGCCACCAAAACCAACCTGCAGTTTGCTTCGGTCAATGAAATCCTGAGTTCCTCAAAAGAATTCTACGATGTGCTCGGGGCTGCTTCAGATGCTGACAAATTCCTGGTATTCATCATGAATGAGCGTTCAAGAGAGCTCATGGGTGAGCTGATGCGCTGGCCTGACCTGGCCCGGACGAAGCAGCTGGAAAAACGGTTTAAAACGTTTAATGACGGTTCGGTGATCACCGGTTCTGCATTTAACGCCGGAAAGCATTATTTTCGCCCTATCCCGCAGTCGTTCCTGGATGCCATAACCAGTGGGGGGAAAGCATTAACCAGCGAACAAAAGCAGGGAATGCAGAACCCCGGGTGGTAACCATGGGGGCTCGAGAGAGGCTGAGGCTCAAACCCATTAATTCCTTTGTGTACTTTGTGCAATATACTTTGTGTTCTTTGTGAAAAAGATATAGCACAAAGTACACAAGGGAAATGCAACACAAAATATTCTCTTTCTTTTAAAACCAATGATGAGAAATATAATTTTCATTTTATGGCTATTGTGCGTATGCTCAGAGCTTGGGGCGCAAACCGCCTATGACTACACCCGCCTGAAAAGAGAAAAGCCGGGAAGAGGGCTGGTAGTGATCAGAAAAGACCCGGCGGTAAACGTCATCACCTGGCGCTACCTTTCTGCTGATCCGCAGGATATAGCGTTCAATCTTTACCGCGACGGGAAGAAGATCAACAAGGCACCTCTGGCCGGGGCAACTTTCTTTGAGGATAAAATTTCATCGGACAAAGCCCTGACCTATACCGTTAAAAGTGTGGTAAAAGGGAAGGAAGAAACCTTACAATCGTATACGCTTCCGGCTAACGCCCCGGTAGGATACATCAATATCCCCTTAGACGTGCCGCAGGGCGGAGTATCGCCTTCCGGCGAAGCCTACACCTATTCACCGAATGATGCGAGCATCGGGGATGTGGACGGAGACGGTGAATACGAGATATTCCTGAAATGGGACCCATCCAATGCGCACGATAACTCGCATAAAGGATATACCGGGAATGTGTTCATTGACTGCATTAAGCTGGATGGTACCCGGTTGTGGCGCATTGACCTGGGGCGGAATATCCGCGCCGGAGCTCACTACACCCAGTTCATGGTATATGACCTGGACAATGACGGGATAGCGGAAATGGTAGTGAAAACGGCTGATGGCACCGTAGATGCCAAGGGCAAAGTGATCGGCGATCCGAAAGCCGACTACCGGAATGAAAACGGTTATATCATTGAAGGACCGGAATTTCTAACGGTATTCAGCGGTAAAACGGGTGAAGCGCTTCAAACCGTAAACTATATCCCGCCGCGAGGCGACTGGCAGGCCTGGGGCGACAATTACGGTAACCGCGTGGATCGCTTCCTGGGGGCCATTGCTTATCTTGACGGGGTGAATCCCAGCGTGGTCATGTGCCGGGGCTACTATACTCGTACTGTACTGGCGGCCTTTGACTGGAAAGACGGGAAGCTTACCCAACGCTGGGTCTTTGACAGCGATACGCCGGGCAACGAATCCTACCGCGGCCAGGGAAACCATAACCTGCGGGTGGGCGATGTGGACGGTGACGGGAAAGATGAGATCATCTACGGCTCCTGTGCCATTGATGACGACGGCACCGGCCTCTATAGCACCGGCCTGGGCCATGGCGATGCCATTCACATGACTATCTTTGACCCTTCCCGGAAAGGCCTTCAGGTGTGGGATGTTCACGAAAATAAGAAAGACGGCTCCACCTTCCGCGATGCGGCTACCGGCGAGATCCTGTTCCAGGTGAAATCCAAAATCGATGTGGGCCGGGCTATGGCTGCCGACATTGACCCCACCCACCGGGGAGTGGAGATGTGGTCGTGGGACTCCGGCGGAATCCGGAACATCAAAGGAGAGATCACTGCCGACAAGGTGAGCGTGCAGGCCAGTCCTACCGACAGCCTGGCGGAGGTGCTTTCGGTGAATATGGGGGTCTGGTGGGACGGCGATCTTTCGCGCGAGCTGCTGGATAAAAACCGGGTGACCAAATACGATCCTGAAAGCCAGAACATAAAGCTGCTTTTCACGGCGGAAGGCACCGTTTCAAATAACGGCACGAAAGCCACCCCGGCCATCCAGGGTGACCTGCTGGGCGACTGGCGGGAAGAAATTCTGCTACGCACGGAAGACAATAAAAACCTCCGGATCTATGTTTCGCCTTACCCTACACGCTACCGCTTTCATAGCTTTATCGAAGACCCCGTGTATCGCATCAGCATGGCCACTCAGAATGTAGCCTATAACCAGCCCACCCAGCCCGGCTTTTATTTCGGAACCGACCTGGAGCATATCTTCCCGGAAAAAGAGGTAGTAATTAACGGGACATCCGTAACGCTGGATGCAGGTATACCGGCCGATGCCTACCGGTGGTCAGTAGGAGGAACGGAACGTACCCGTACCCTTACCCTTACCACAGCGGATATTCCGGCAGGGAAAAAGACAAGAGTGGAACTGACGCTGACCTTCCGCGGGTACGAATTCAAAGACCATATGTATATCACACTCAAACCGTGAAGGAGCAGTGAGCGGTGAGCCCTGAGTGAAAAGCTCATCGCTCCGGATTTATAGCTCACAGCTAAAAATTACAGAAATGAAAAAAAGACATTATTTAGCCGCTGCACTATTGCTGAGCCTGAACTGTGCCCGGGCCCAGGTAAATGATTTTACCACGCCGCTTCACCTTTTACAACCGGATTATGACACGCCCTACGGGGAGCTGAGTCCCGAAAAGGTCAAAACTTCACTCGACAAGGTGCTGAAGTTCCTGGACGAATCTACGCCGGCCAAGGTGATCGATTCGGCTACCGGTAAGGAGCTGAAAGATTACTCCGGGATGGATGAAAACACCCGTCTGCAGCAGGGCTCGTTCCGACTGGCCAGCTACGAGTGGGGCGTGACCTATTCCGGCATGCTGGAAGCGGCAAAAGTGACCGGTGATGACCGCTACTTTAAATACGTCAATGACCGCTTTAAATTCCTGGCGGAAGCCAAACCCCATTTTACCGAACAGTTGAATCAATACGGGGTGATTGACCCGCAGATGCGGCAGATGCTGAAGCCGCACGCCCTTGACGATGCCGGGGCCATGTGTACGGCTATGATCAAATTTGAGCAAAGCAAGCCCGGTTTTAACCTGAGAAGCGTGATAGACCACTACATGAACTACATCATGTACAAAGAATACCGCCTGAGCGACGGTACCTTTGCCCGCAAGCGGCCCCAGCTGAACACGCTCTGGCTCGATGATATGTACATGGCAGTTCCGGCCATTGTGCAGATGGGAAAGCTCACCGGCGAAGCCCAATACTTTAACGAAGCCACCCGGCAAATCCGGCAGTTTACCGATCGGATGTTTGTGAAAGAAAAAGGACTGTATATGCACGGCTGGGTGGAATCTTCGGATCAGCATCCGGCCTTTTTCTGGGGACGGGCTAACGGCTGGGCCCTGCTGACCATGACCGAGGTGCTGGATGTTTTACCGGCAGGCCACCCTGACCGCGAGTATGTGCTGAACCAGTACAAAGCGCATGTCAAAGGCCTGGTGCAGTACCAGTCGAAAGAAGGCCTCTGGCACCAGCTGCTGGACCGGAACGATTCTTATCTTGAGACATCGGCCACGGCCATCTATACCTACTGTATCGCCCGGGGGGTCAACAAAGGCTGGCTGGACCCCGTTGCCTATGGCCCGGTGGCCTATTACGGCTGGAATGCGGTAGCTACAAAGATCAACAACAAAGGCCAGGTAGAAGGCACCTGCGTGGGTACGGGAATGGGCTTTGACCCGGCGTTTTACTACTATCGTCCGGTGAATGTATACGCGGCCCACGGCTACGGCCCGGTGCTGCTGGCAGGGGCAGAGGTGATGACCCTGCTGAAAAATTTCCATCCGCGTCTGAATGACTCAGCCGTCCAGTTTTACCGGCAGGAACAGACCTACCCTTCGCCCATTTTCAGTGTCAGCACCCGTAAAAACGATACGCCTCCCGGCAGCTCCCGCAAAGGTAAAAACCCGGTGGTTTTCCTGATCGGTGATTCCACCGTTAAGAACGGAACAGGTGAGGGCGATAACGGCCAGTGGGGCTGGGGCAGCTTCTTTGAAAACTACTTCCAGACCGATAAAACCACCGTAGAAAACCATGCGTTGGGCGGGCGGAGCAGTCGCACCTTTATCACAGAAGGCCTGTGGGAAAACGTCTATAACGAGATCCGGAAAGGCGATTACCTGCTGATCCAGTTCGGGCATAACGATGGCGGTCCGATGAACACCGGCCGGGCCCGGGCCTCGCTGAAAGGCACAGGGGAAGAATCGGAAACGGTGATTATGGCCGGTACAGGCGGACCGGAAGAGGTGTTTACCTTCGGGCATTACCTGAGAACCTATATCCGCCAGGCCAAAGCCAAAGGGGTTTATCCGGTGGTGCTTTCACCTACCCCGCGGAACATCTGGAAAGACGGAAAGATGGAGCGGATGAACGAAACATATGCCAAATGGGCGAAAGAAGTAGCCGATCAGGAAAAAGTACCGTATATTGACCTGAATGATCTGGCGGCCAGGAAAACGGAAGCCTTGGGCGAAAGCAAAGGGAAATCCCTGTTCTTTGATGCGGCCCATACCAACCGCGAAGGCGCGGTTTTAAATGCGGAGGCGGTGGTAGAAGGGATCCGGGCATTGAAAGGGAATTCGCTGAATAAATATTTGAAATAGCTTTAAGCAATCAGCTGTCAGCACTCAGCCAGGTGATGAACATGAGTAGTCCGCCACAGGGCTGACAGCTGATTGCTGAAGGCTGAAAGCTTTTATACATATGAAACGACAATCCTTCAAAATGTTCCTCAAACCCGGTTTTGAGGCCGAATATGAGAAAAGGCATAACGAGATCTGGCCGGAGCTGCAGGCCCTGCTGAAAGAAGCAGGCGTGGCCAACTACAGCATTTTCTGGGATAAAGAAACCAACACCTTATTTGCCTACCAGGAAAATACCGGTTCGGGCGGCTCCCAGGATTTGGGCAGCACGGCTATTGTTCAGAAATGGTGGGCCTACATGGCCGATATCATGGAAACTAACCCGGATAACTCGCCGGTATCGATCGCATTGCAGGAAGTTTTTCACATGGATTAAATACCCCGGAATGAAAATATTCGCCCTCCTTCTCACTTTTCTGCCTTTTCTTGCTGCCAGCCAGCAGCGGACAGACGAAGAGGCCATCCGTGCCGTAGCCAATAATATCCTCAAAGAGCCGGTGACGCAGTTTGTGGGAGTGACTACGGGGAAAACGTATTCCTCTACCGGAGAAATTCCGAAGGGCGAAGACGTGAAATTTGCCAGTCCGCTGGCCGAATGGCACTACTCTAACGGGGTACTGGACATGAGCATGCTGCGCCTGGGAGAATACCTCGGGGATACGCGGTATACGAACTACGCCATGAACCACGTGAAATTCGGGTTTGATAATTACGCCTATTTCAAAAATACGTTCCGGAACGACCGTAAGCACTGGTACTGGCCGTTCGGGCAGCTCTGGAATTTTAAGGAGCTGGACGACTGCGGAGCTATGGGTGCAGCTGTAGTAAACGTTTACCAACGGGATCAGAACCCGGAATACAAAACCTATATCGACAAGGCAGCTCAACATATCATGAAGGGCCAGGTACGTTTGGCCGACGGCACGCTAAGCCGTACTTTTCCCCGTGAAATGACCGTGTGGGCAGACGATGTGTACATGAGTGTTTCTTTCCTCTCCCAGATTGGGAGGCTGACGAAAGAAAAACAATACTTTGACGAGGCCGCCCGGCAGATCATTCAGATTGCCCGGTACCTGTGGGATGATGAAAAGCAGCTGTTCTATCATTGCTACTACACCGATCTTAAACGGAACGGTGTGGCCTGTTGGGGCCGGGCGAACGGCTGGATCACCGTTTCGCTTTGCATGCTGCTGGAAGTGCTGCCCGGGGATCATCCGCAAAGGGGAGAGCTACTCAGCTGGCTCGACAGGCAGATCGTGGGGGCTTCCCGCTACCAGAATGCCAACGGCATGTGGAACCAGCTCCTGGACAAGCCGGAATCGTACGATGAATCTTCCATCACGGCCATGTATGTGTACGGAGTAGCCAAAGGCATTAACCACGGCTGGCTGGACCCGAAATACCGGTCGATCGCCATCACCGGCTGGGAAGCGCTGAAAAAGACCCAGATCACCGAAGAAGGGCATTTCAGAAACGTATGCGTGGGAACGGGCATTTCCGACGACCTGCCGTTTTATTACGACCGGCCGGTGGGAGACAATGAAAAGCACGGCCTTGGGCTGATCATTGAAGCCGGGATTGAGATCATGAAGCTGAAGAAAAAATGAGGGGGCTGGTCATCATCATGATCTTCTGCGTTTTCAGTGCCCGCGCGCAAAATGCCCCGGTGATACTGGAAGCTAAAAACAGCACGTCGCAGATCGTGGCAGCGGCGCATCCCGGCTTTAGCTTTTTGTTACCCGAAATGGCCGGGAGCCTGGAGTTCGGTATTATTCAGGGGGGAAAATCGAAATGGCTGAAAGATTTTGCCGGAACAAAAGTCACGGCTGACAGGAAAAGTGTAAAATACCTGCTCCGGGGGGAGACGTCCGGGGAGCTTGTGATAGAAGCCGTTTCCCTGCGGGTTACCGACGGCCTGATCATACAGGTCACGGCCCGGGACTTCCCGTCCGGAACGCAGCTCTTCTGGGCGTATGGTGGCGCTTCGGGAAAAACAGGGTCAAAGCCCGAATTGCTTCCCGAATACTGCAAGTACAATGTCTTCAGCGTGGAAGGCACGGCATTTACCACCTACTACGGCGAAAGCATGAAGCTGAAAGTCATCCAGGGCGTGATGCCGCCCGCTTCAGTGATCCGGCTTTCTGATGCCTTCCGCCAGGATACGCCGCTGGCCTTTTTTGAGTCAGGCAAAAAGACCGATGCCCCGTCTCTGGCTGCCGTTTTGTTGCTGGAAAAGGAACAGTATTTTTGTATTTACCGGCAAAACGCCGCGGCTGATTATAATTATTTTATGCTGCCGGAAGTTTTTGCGGAAGTGGAGAGATAAGGAGCTATGAGAAAATACATATACATATTTTTGATTTTAACCGCATTTCAAACCCACGCCCAGGTATATAATGTCCATGACTTCGGTGCAGCAGGCGACGGTAAAATGCTGGACTCCCCGGCCATCAATGCGGCCATTGAAGCTGCCTCCCAAAAAGGTGGTGGAACCGTGCTGCTGCCCGCCGGCACCTACCTCAGTTACTCCATCCGTTTGCAAAGCAATATCCACCTTTACCTCGATGCCGGTGCAGAAATCCTGGCCGCATTTCCGGGCAAAGATTCAGGATACGATGTGGCGGAAGAAAACCCGCATAACCGCTACCAGGACTTCGGCCACAGCCACTGGAAAAACAGCCTGATCTGGGGTATCGGGCTGGAGAATATCAGCATCACCGGTTTCGGAAGAATCAATGGGGCGGGCCTCACGCGTGAAGAAAGCCGCCTGCCCGGCGTGGGCAATAAAGCCGTCAGCCTTAAGCTGTGCCGCAACGTGACCGTAAAAGATATCTCCATGGTCAACTGCGGGCATTTTGCCCTGCTGGCCACCGGTGTGGATAACCTCACCCTGCATAATATAACGGTAGATACCAACCGCGACGGATTCGATATCGACGCCTGCCGGAATGTTCGGATTTCTGACTGTACGGTGAATTCTCCCTGGGACGATGCCATCGTTCTGAAAAGCAGCTATGCGCTGGGTTTTGCGCGGGATACGGAAAATGTGACCATCACCAATTGCTTTGTCAGCGGGTACGACAAAGGCTCGGTGATCAACGGCACCTTTCAGCGCGATGAACCCCAGGCACCCGACCAGGGCTTTGTGACCGGCCGGATCAAATTCGGAACCGAATCGAGCGGCGGTTTCCGGAACATCGCCATTTCCAACTGCGTGTTTGAGCGCTGCCGCGGCCTCGCTCTCGAAACCGTAGACGGGGGCTTCCTGGAAGATGTGGTCATCAGTAACATCACGATGCGCGATATCGTGAATGCGCCCCTGTTCCTCCGCCTGGGTACCCGGATGCGCAGCCCGGAAGGTACGGCTGTGGGGCGGATGGCCCGCATTACTCTCATTAATATCAACGTTTACAATGCCGATTCCCGTTATTCCTGCATCATCAGCGGTATCCCCGGGCACAATATTGAAGATGTAACCCTTCAGAACATCCGGATTCACTTCAAAGGCGGCGGCACGCGTGAAGACGGCCTGCTGACGCCGCCGGAAAACGAAAAGGTGTACCCTGAGCCCTGGATGTTCGGTACCATTCCTGCCTCCGGGTTTTTTATCCGCCATGCCAAAAACGTAGCGTTAAATAATGTGCAGTTTTCTTTTGAGAAGGAAGATCTCCGGCCATCCCTCTGGCTGGAAGATGTGCAGGGGATACGGTTATGGAACTACCGGACACCGCTGCCTACGGGGGTTAAACCGTATCTTCTCAAAAATGTAACTAATTTTGAAGTGAGAGGAAGTGATTTTGAAATAAAAAATTAAAGGTATGAGTGGAATGATATTAGATATAATCCAATGTGCTTTTTTATCATGGCTGGTGGGTTTTGCTTGTGTGTGGTTCCTGACAGCTACGCTGGCAAGTTTCGGGCTCTCGCCCTCACTTGTGCTCGAACTGACAACGGGCCGCTACCTGTCAGTTCGAGCGAAGTCGAGAACCGCACAACGCATAATAACTGCGGTCATTCTCACCACCCTCTGGAGCTGCACCACCGCCCCCGTCACCACCTCCTGGCCCGAAATCACCACCGAAAGCAAACCCCACACCCGCTGGTGGTGGTTGGGCAGCGATGTAGACTCTGCCGGCCTCACCTATAACCTCGAAGCCATGAGCAGGGCCGGCATAGGCGGGGTAGAAATCACCCCCATTTACGGTGTGAAAGGCCGGGAAAATCACTACCGCAACTTCCTCTCCCCGTCCTGGATGCGCATGCTGGCATTTACCCATGCAGAAGCGAGACGCCTGGGCATGAACGTAGACATGAACACCGGAACGGGCTGGCCGTTCGGCGGGCCGGAAGTCAGCCTGGAAGATGCGGCCAGTAAAGCCGTTTTCGACCGGTTTTCCCTGAAAAAAGGCGAGCTGATCGTAGAAAAATTCGACGCCCAGGGCGATAAAAACGCCCGACTCAGCAAGGTCATGATCTACCTGGCCTCAGGGCAGGTAATAGATGCTACCGGCCAGGTGGGCGAAAGAGGACTTTTCAGCTATACCCCGCCGGAAGACGGGCAAATGGTAGCCCTGTACGTGGGCAAGACCCTCCAGAAGGTGAAGCGGGCGGCCCCCGGCGGACAGGGTTATGTGTTAAACCATTTTGATAAGGAAGCCGTAAAACGTTACCTGGCGAAGTTTGATACAGCTTTTCAAACCAGCGGAGCCCCTTACCCGAAGAACTTCTTTAATGATTCTTACGAAGTATACGGAGCCGACTGGACCCCGGATCTCCTCCGGGAATTTTACCGGAGAAGAGGCTATAAGCTGGAAGAGCACCTCCCGGAGCTCCTGGATGACGGGCGTACAGAAACCTCCGTGCGGGTAATCTCCGACTACCGCGAAACCCTGGGCGAAATCCTGAAAGATAATTTTACCGCAGTCTGGACTAACTGGGCGCACGGACACGGCGCCGCTACTAAAAACCAGGCCCACGGTTCACCCGCCAACCTGATCGACCTCTATGCCGCCGTAGACATCCCGGAATGCGAGACCTTCGGCATCTCTGATTTCGATATCCCCGGCCTGCGGAAAGATTCCATCCGTAAGAAAAACGATGGCGATCCCACCATTCTGAAATACGCCTCTTCTGCGGCCAATATCACCGGTAAGCCCCTTACTTCGGCCGAGACCTTCACCTGGCTCACCGAGCATTTTCGCACCTCTCTGAGCCAGTGCAAGCCGGAGATCGACCAGATGTTCACCGCCGGGGTGAACCATGTGTACTTTCACGGGAGCACGTATTCCCCTCAGGATGCCGCCTGGCCGGGATGGAAATTTTATGCCTCGGTAGATATGTCGCCCACTAACAGCATCTGGAAAGACGCACCGGCATTCTTCAGCTATGTGACCCGGGTACAGTCGTTTCTTCAAAGCACAAAACCCGATAACGACTTCCTGCTCTACTTCCCGGTTTACGACATCTGGGCGGGGCAGAGGGGCAGCTTCTTCACCACTTTCGCCATTCACGGCATGCGCGAGCGCCTGCCTGAATTCTGTGACCTGGCCGAAAAGATCATGCAGGGCGGTTTTGATCCCGACTACATTTCGGATACCTACATCAGAACCACCACCGTGCAAAACGGGCAGCTGCAGACGCAGGGGGGCAGTCGCTATAAGGCCCTTATTGTGCCGTCGGTAAAAATCATTCCCCCGGAAACCCTGAATCACCTGCTGAAGCTGGCGGAAGAAGGGGCTACGGTCATCTTTACAGATCATTACCCTGCCGATGTGCCCGGCTTGCAGGATCAGGCAGAAAGACAAGCCGCTCTGAAAGCGCTTTTGGCCCGGCTCCCTTCGGTCTCCCCGTTCACGAACACGCAAACCCATACTTTCGGAAAAGGGCGGATCATCACCGGGCCACAGGATTTTCTGACGGAGTTTTCAGAAGGAAAAGAACCGTTCAAGACCGACTTTGGCGGGCAGCTTATCCGCAAAAAGCACAGCGAAGGGCACCTGTACTTTATGACCCTGCTGAAAAACACCATGGTAGACGGCTGGGTTCCTCTCAGTGTGGCGGCCACTTCCGCACTGATCTTTGATCCCATGACCGGAAAATCAGGCCGGGCCGCACTGCGAAAAAATAACGGTCGTACCGAGGTATACCTGCAGCTCAAACCGGGGCAGTCGCTCATCCTGAAAACCTTTTCCACGGCCAGAGTCAAAGCCGAAAACTGGCCGTACTATGCCCCCTCCGGCCATGAAACGGAACTGAAAAACGGCTGGGAGCTTAGTTTCCCGGAGAGTACCCCAGAGGTAAAAGAGTATTTCAAACCTGATAACCCGACCTCATGGACAGCATTGGAAAATGAAACGTTGAAAATCAACACAGGTACGGGAAAATACACCGTAAAATTTGACCTTCATAAAAAGCAAAACCGGGAATATCTTCTGAGCCTCGGTGATGTACGGGAAAGCGCCCGCGTGCGGGTCAACGGCCGGGATGCCGGAACGCTGTTTGCCGTTCCTTTTGAAATGAATATCGGCCAATTCCTGGAAAACGGGGAGAATACGCTGGAAGTAGAAGTGACTAACCTCCCCGCTAACCGCATCCGGGATTATGACCGGCGCGGCGTGAACTGGCGGATATTCCACGAGATCAACTTTGTGAGTATCACCTACAAAAACACAAAATTTGGTGAATGGGAAATCATGCCTTCAGGACTCTTGGGGCCGGTGGTGATCCGCGAAATAGAGAGGATGGCCCCCAAGTAAAGGCAGGTTTGGTAGAGAAGCATATATTTGTTGTCAGTACTTTGTGTTCTTTGTGCCATCTCCTTCGTGTTCTTTGTGAAAAAATATTTACACAGAGTACACAAAGTATATTTCACAAAGAACACAAAGTATTCTGTTTGAAAAACGAGTCTGCCCGAAAACAGACCCCCTATAATTATATTTGACCGGAAATACTGAAAATAAAATGAAATTACTATCTGTTCTGCTTCCCCTTGTTTTGACAATGTCGTGTTCAACGCCGGCAAAACCCGTTTACCTTTTTTCCTACTTTAACGGCAATGGTGATGGACTGCACCTGGCCTACAGTGAAGATGGGAAAGAATGGCAGGCATTGGGCAATGATTCGGTTTATCTGAAACCGGAAATCGGCAAAGATAAGCTGATGCGTGACCCCAGCATAGTACAGGATGAGGAAGGAGTTTTCCATATGGTCTGGACCACCGGCTGGTGGGATCAGGGCATAGGTTATGCTTCCTCCCCAGACCTGAAAAACTGGTCAGCACAACAGAATATCCCCGTAATGGAGAAATTTGAAGGCACCAAAAACGCCTGGGCACCCGAGCTCTTTTACGATAAAAAGGACAAGATATTTTACATCTTCTGGGCATCGACGATTCCCGGGGCATTCCCCGAAGTGCCCACCTCGGAAAATGAAAAAGGCCTCAATCACCGCATGTACTACGTAACCACCAGAGACTTCAAAAGTTTCAGTGACACCCGCCTGTATTTTGAACCGGGCTTTTCGGTGATCGACTGCGCCATATTGGAAAAGGGAGGCCGCTATTATATGTTTTTAAAGAACGAAAACTCCAACCCGCCGGAGAAGAATATCCGTTTAACGGTCAGCGACAAACCCTTCGATTTCCCGGTAGAAGTATCCGCGCCCATTACAGGCAAATACTGGGCGGAAGGCCCGGCGCCCCTGCTGGTGGGAGACTCCGTGTACGTATATTTTGACAAGTACACCGAAAAAAAATATGGCGCAGTCCGTTCTGCAGACCTCAAAAACTGGGAGGATGTTTCAGATCAGGTATCCTTCCCTAAAGGCATACGTCATGGTACGGCGTTTCAGGTTTCGCGGAAGATACTGGAAGGGTTGAAGTAGCCTTACGCCTTCCGTACAAACTCCGACTTCAGGCCCATCGCCCCGAAGCCGTCTACTTTGCAGTCAATATTGTGATCGCCATCAGTTAACCGGATGTTCTTTACCTTAGTACCTGCCTTGATAGGCTTAGGAGCCCCCTTAACGGGCAGGTCTTTGATGATCACCACCGAATCTCCGTCTTTCAGCTCGTTTCCGTTGGAATCCAGCACTTTCAGGGCGCCGTCTGCCTCTGCCGGTTCGTCTTCCGGGTTCCACTCATAAAAGCACTCCGGGCAGATCAGCAGGTTATCGGAAGGGTAAACGTATTGGGAGTTGCATTTAGGACAAGGAGGAAATTCGGACATGGTTTTCTGTAATTTTCGGGCAAATTTACGAAATTATATCCGGGATGGCTAATCCATAACGATCACCCATTTTTTCCAGCGCTCAGAGTCGCCGATTCAACTAAAAATCGTAACTTTAATCACAATACAGTTTGCAGATAAATGAGCAATACCAAAATATCCATACGTTTTTTTAATGACCGTGAAGTGCGGGCTGTTTGGGATGAAGAAAACACTAAATGGTGGTTTTCAGTGTTAGATATTATAGCTGTACTAACTAACCAGGACGACTATACTAAAAGCCGTAACTACTGGAAATATCTGAAAGCCAAATTAAAAAAAGAAAATAGTCAAGTGGTTAGTGCCACTACCCAGTTGAAATTGCTTGCACCTGACGGTAAAAAGCGTTTATCCGATATGTTGGATTTCAATGGCATTATTGCATTAGGTAAAGAGTTTCCGGGCAAACAAGCAAACCGCTTTATGGAGTGGTTTACTTACAGTGATAAGAGTATAGACGGGAAAAGTAAAGCCAAAGCGTATGCCTTGTTTGAAAGTTCGTTTATTGATAGCATTCAGGCAGGTACAGCCAAAGGCTTGCAACAAATTCACGCTTACCTGTTTGGGGGCTTGTATGATTTTGCGGGACAAATCAGGCAAAAGAATATTTCAAAAGGCGGCTTCCAGTTTGCCATATCGCGCTTTTTGGGTGAAACCTTAAAGCAAATAGATGCGATGCCCGAAACTACATTTGACGAAATCGTCGAAAAATATGTAGAAATGAATATCGCCCACCCGTTTATGGAGGGTAACGGCAGAAGTACCCGGATATGGCTGGATCTGATGCTCAAAAAACGCTTGAAAAAATGTGTGGACTGGAGCAAAATAAGCAAGCGTGATTATATGAATGCTATGATGCTAAGCCCCACCCAAAGCCAGGTGCTGAAAACACTTTTGCAAAATGCATTAACCCCTAAAATTAACGATCGGGAAATGTATATGAAGGGGATTGATTATTCCTATTATTATGAAGAAAACGATTAAAGAAGTTGAAGTAAAATGAGTAATACCAAAATATCCGGTGTGAGCAGCATTTATGTTTGACCATTTCGAAATAGATGAGCTTTCTGCCACCCCCAAATACCGGCAGCTGATGGATACCGTTATCCAGTCGGTGAAGGCCGGGCGGTTGCAGCAGGGCGACCTCATGCCCTCCATCAATGAGTTGAGCTTTCATACCGATATCTCAAGGCTGACCGTGGAGAAAAGCTATAAAGAGCTTCGGAAAATGGGGGTGCTGGAAGCCTACCCGGGCAAGGGGTACTTTGTGAAGTCGGTGCATATTCAGCAGGATTACCGCATTTTCCTGATGTTTAACAAGCTGAGCGCCCATAAGAAGATTATCTACGATGCCTTTGTAGCCGAGCTGGGGGAGAAAGCCTCGGTTGATTTTTATATCTATAACAATGACGCCCGCATGTTTTGCCGGATACTGGAAAGCAAGGGCGAAAACAGCTATACGCACTACGTCATTATCCCCCATTTTATTGACGGGGAAAAGGCCGCTATCCAGGCCATTGATAAAATTCCGCGCTCCCGGCTGATCCTGCTGGATAAGATTTTACCCGAAATCACCGGCAGTTATGGGGCGGTATATGAGAACTTCGCCCGCGATATCTACCAGGCTCTTTTCCAGGTATTGGAAGCCCTTCAGAAGTTCAGCGTGCTGAAGCTGGTCTTTCCCGAAAACAGCTATTACCCCAGGGCGATCATTGACGGGTTTGTGTCGTTTTGTGAAAGTTTTGTCTTTGAGCACAAAGTAGTGCCCGACATCCGGAAAGAAAAAGTGACACCCGGCGATGTGTTTATCAACCTCATGGAAGACGACCTCTTCGAATTGCTGGAAAGAATAGAATACAAGGGGCTCAGGGTGGGGCACGACATCGGCATCATTTCCTACAATGAAACCAAGGCCAAAAAGTACATCGTGAACGGGCTCACCACGGTCTCTACTGACTTTGCGGCCATGGGGAAAAAAGCCGCGGAGCTGGTGCTGGATAATTCGCGCCGCCAGATGGAGAATCCGTTTCACATTACCCTGCGGGAATCGTTAAAATAATACCTATGGAATTCCGGCAACTCGAATATTTCATTGCGGTGGCAGAGGAGCTCAGCTTCGGCAGGGCCGCTGCCCGGCTAAACATTTCCCAGCCGGCGGTTTCCCGGCAGATCGCTCTCCTGGAAGAGGAGTTGAATACGGAGCTCTTTGATGCTACGCAAAAAATCAGGCATAAGCGCATCGTGCTGACGGAAGAGGGCAGCTATTTTTACCAGGAGGCCCTGAAGATCCTGCAGCAGAGCAAAGAAATGACTGACGGGCTGGAGCGGCTGCGCACCCGGCGGAAAACCGTAAATGTGGGCTATTGCGTGGGAATGCCGCAGGAAGGACTGGTGGCGGCACTGAATTTTTTACAGGAAAGGCTGCTCGGGTTTAAGCTGTGGCTGACGGCCTATCCTTCGGTGTATGAAATGGAAGAGGCCCTGAGAAAAGATCAGGTACATTTTGGCACAGGCCTGGATACCGGCCACCTTCCGCCGGGGCTGGAGGCCCTCCCGATTCTGGAAGGTCATGTGCAGGTATGCATCCCGATAGGGAATCCGCTGGCGGAAAAAGACCATGTGAACCTGTACGAGCTTAAAAATGAAAAGTGGACGGGTGGCCTGATTCAAGGGTTAGACAGGACCTCGCTGCGGAGCAGCCGAAATGCTCCCGACTTTGGGGAGATTGCTGCGCTGGCAGAGTTGGGTATGGGTATAGGCTCCGTTCCGTCTTTTTACTGTTTTGCCAGTAAGTCTGTCAGGCAAACCGACCTGCTCCTTGAAGCAAAACGTATCCCCTGCCGGCAGACACTTCTGTTCAGGAAAGGTAATCCTTCTTTTCTGGTGCGGAAGGTGCAGGTGTGTTAAAATGAAGTAGCTATGAGCTATGCCCCAAGCACACTGTTTTACATGAACGAAGCCGAAAGTACACTCAATTTGGTTTTCATTTTTGTAGAATGATATCAGCCGAATAGTTTAACATTGGTTAAGAATCCAGATAAAATAAAATAAGTAATAAAATGAGCAACATTATACTTTACGAAACGCCACAGGGTAAGGTATCGGTTTCGGTTCGCTTTGAAGACGAAACTTTTTGGCTTACACAAAAAGCAATGGCAGAGCTGTTTGGTGTGGAAGTACCTGCCATCAGTAAACATTTAAAAAATATTTATTCAGAAGGCGAGCTTTCTGAAGTTGCGACTATTTCCAAAATGGAAACTGTCGTAAACAGAGGGTTTAGAGGTGAAGTAATTGAAAAAATTGATTTTTATAACCTCGATGCCATTATTGCTGTAGGTTATCGGGTAAACAGCCGTGAGGCTACACAGTTCCGTATTTGGGCTACCCAAACGCTCAAAGAGTTTATTATCAAAGGGTTTGTTCTGGATGATGAGCGGTTGAAACAGGGCAAAAATTTTGGCAAAGATTATTTTGACGAGTTATTGGCTCGTATCAGGGATATTCGTACTTCCGAAAAACGATTTTATCAAAAAATCCGCGACTTATTTTCGCTCAGCGAAGATTATGATAAAACCGACAAAAAAACTGAATTGTTTTTTGCCGAAGTACAAAACAAATTACTCTTTGCCACAACCCACCATACTGCCGCCGAGATTATTATACAACGTGCCAAAGCCGAAGACCTCAATATGGGTTTGACCTCATGGAAAGGTAGCCGTGTACGCAAAGAAGATGTAATAATTGCTAAAAATTATTTATCCGAAGACGAAATAGATACGCTCAACCGAATGGTAACTTTATTTTTGGATACAGCCGAACTGCGGATAAAAGAACAAATACCATTAAGTACTGATTTTTGGAAACAAGAGGCAGACAGCGTTATTCAGTTTAGCCGAAAACCGCTTTTGCTGAACAAAGGAAAAGTGAGCAATGAGCAAGCCAAGGATTTTGCCGAAAAGCAATACATCATTTTTGATAGTGAGCGAAAAAAAGCGGAAGCCTTGCAGGCCGATCTCGAAGACCAAAAAGTTATTGAAGAATTATTGGAAAAAGCGAAAAAGAGATGAGCAAAGCAAAAATATATAACCGTGATCTTGGTGATTACCTCACAAGGGAAGAAAAACTGGAGACTCAAAGATGAAAAAAACCTTAACACTACTCCTCATCTGCCTGGCCGGTTTTATGGGGATTCTCTTCGGACAAAAAACAGCGGCGGAAATCCTGGAGAAACCCTGGACGGCCAACTGGATCACCACTCCGGATCACTCTGCCACGGAATACGGCGTTTACCTCTTCCGGAAAACACTGGAGCTGCCGTCGGTTCCGGATCACTACATCGTGCACGTTTCAGCCGATAACCGCTACCAGCTTTTTGTGAACGGTCAGATGGTCTCTTTTGGCCCGGCCCGGGGCGACCTGAACCACTGGAATTTTGAAACGGTGGACCTGAAACCTCACCTCAGGCAAGGGAAAAATACCCTTGCTGCCCGGGTATGGAACGAAGCCGGATGGCGGCCCGAGGTACAGATCACCGCCATGACCGGCTTTATCCTGCAGGGCAATACTTCCGTAGAAGAATCCGTGAATACCGGTGTTTCCTGGAAATGCATCAGAGACGAAAGCTACACCCCGCTGAAGCTGAATGTTCCCTTCTACTATGTGGCGGGGCCGGGTGAGATCCGGGACTTTTCCCGGCATCCCCGGGGATGGGAGGGCGCCGGTTTTGACGACTCGGCCTGGCCGGTTGCCCGGACGCTTTTCAAAGGCCTGCCCAAAGACGTATTGGGCTCCTACGGCACCACGAACGTCTGGATGCTCCGTCCTTCGGGAATCCCGTCCATGGAGCTGAAGCCGGAGCGCATTCCCCGCGGGACGGCTACCGGCCTCACCCTACCGGCCGGTTTCCCGGAGAAGAAGCAGGAGGTGATCATCCCGGCCGGTACATCGGTCAGCATCCTGCTGGATCAGACCTACCTCACTAACGCCTACCCTGTGCTGGAATTCAGCAAGGGAAAAGATGCACGTATTGCGATGGGCTATGCAGAAGCGCTGTACAGTGAAGGCTATAAGAAGGGCAACCGGAACGAAACAGAAGGGAAGCGGCTGATAGGCCGTACCGACAGCCTGGTCGCGGACGGTTCAGCCCACCAGGTATTTTCTCCCCTGAGCTACCGCACCTACCGCTACCTGGAACTCCGGATCACCACCGCTGCCGAATCCCTGGTGCTGAATGATATTTACAGCATTTTTACCGGTTATCCCTTCCGGATGAATGCCGGTTTCCGGTCGGATAACCCGGAGCTGAACACTATTCTCAACATCGGCTGGCGGACCGCCCGGCTTTGTGCCACGGAAACCTACATGGATTGCCCCTACTATGAGCAGCTCCAGTACATTGGCGATGCGCGCATCCAGGCATTGGTTTCGCTTTACAACAGCGGCGACGACCGTCTCGTGAGAAACGCGCTAAACTATATGGACTATTCCCGGCAGCCCGAAGGGGTGACCCTTAGCCGGCATCCATCGTACACCCCGCAGTATATTCCTACCTTCTCCCTGTGGTACATCGGTATGCTGCATGACTACCTGCGCTACGGGCCGGACCCGGAATTTGTACGGAACAAGGTGGAAGGTGTGTACGCCATTCTGAGCTATTTCGAAAAGTACCAGGGGGCAGACGGCTCGCTCCGCAAGGTTCCGCAATGGCGTTTTACGGATTGGGTGAACGATAGAGACTGGAATGCCGGCGAGGGTCCTATGGGCCGGGATGGCGCCTCTGCCATGCTCGACCTGCAGCTGCTGTGGGCTTACCAGACGGCCGTGCAGCTCGAAGCGGATCTGGGGATCAACCGGTATGCCGGGAAATACAGGGAGCAGGCACAAAAGTTGAAAGCCACTATCCTGAAAAAATACTGGGATACAGGGAAAGGCCTGTTTGCTGACCGGGAAGAAAAGGACCTGTTCTCCCAGCATACGAATGCCCTGGCTATTCTCACCGGTGTGGCCGATCAGCAGAAAATACCGGGTATGGTGGAGCATCTGTTGAATAATAAAGAGCTTTCGCAGGCCTCTATTTACTTCAAATACTACCTGCATCAGGCGCTGATCCGTGCCGGCCGGGGCAATGACTATTCCGCTATGCTGGATAAATGGCGGGAGAATATTTCCATGGGCCTGACCACCTGGGCGGAGATGTCGGATGTAGACGGCTCGCGGTCCGATTGCCACGCCTGGGGCGCCAGTCCGAACATTGAGTTTTACCGTACCCTGCTGGGCATTGACAGCGATGCCCCCGGCTTTTCCAAAGTAAAAATAACGCCGCACCTGGGCCATCTGAAAAGTGCTGCAGGCCATATCCCGCATCCCAAAGGAACCGTGGCGGTTTCTTATCAGCAGGTAAAAGACGGGTGGGAAGTGGAAATTGACCTGCCGGCAGGCGTCAGCGGAAACCTGGTGTGGAAAGGGACGAAAAAGTCGTTGAAAGCAGGCAAAAACCGGTTAATGATGAACTAGCTCCGGCAACTTATTTTCGTCACGAATGCACGAATAATAAAATGGGCTTTGATCAATAACAAACGGTTATTATAACAATAACTAAATTATATCAAAAATACACCTAACCGCTAGTACAGTACAGGACGGTTAACCGGATAGCTGTGTCGAATTTTGTTAACACTTTTCAACCTTATTATGCAAACCCTACTTGGAATTATCTTTCATACCATCGGCGGTATCTCGTCCGGGAGTTTTTATATGCCTTTCAAAAAAGTGAAGGGCTGGGCCTGGGAAAGCTACTGGATCGTGGGCGGTCTTTTTTCCTGGCTGATCGTACCGCCGCTGGCTGCCTGGCTGACGGTGCCGGATTTTGCGGAAATTATCAGCGGCACCGACTCCGGTGTAAAGTCGCTTATCTATACCCTGGGCGTACTGTGGGGAATCGGAGGACTGACCTACGGCCTGGGCGTACGCTACCTGGGGATGTCGCTGGGAAACTCGGTGATCCTCGGGGTGAGCTCGGCGTTGGGTTCACTGGGGCCGGCCATCTATTATAACTTTAAGCCGGTAGAAGGGAGGCATTCGTTTACCGATATGCTGCAAAGCCCCGGTGGTCAGGTGGTGCTGCTGGGTATCCTGGTTTGCCTGACAGGGATTTATGTTTCCGGCAAGGCCGGCATGATGAAAGAAAACGAGCTTCCGGCCGAAACGAAGCAGAGCACCACTTCCGAATTTAATTTTGTAAAAGGAATCGTCATTGCCGTAATTTCGGGCCTGCTCAGTGCGTTCTTTAATTTTGGGATCGAGGCCGGTAAGCCCATGGCCGACGTGGCCGTACAGCACGGGCATAACCCTCTCTTCCAGAATAACGTGACCTACGTGGTGCTGCTTTGGGGCGGTCTGACCACCAACCTGCTCTGGTGTGTTTACCTGAACTTTAAAAACCGTACCTACGGCGATTATACCAATTCCCGGACCCCGGTTTTACGGAACATTCTCTTTGCCGGGCTGGCCGGAACGATGTGGTACATCCAGTTCTTTTTCTACGGGATGGGCGAAAGCAAGCTGGGCAACGGGGCCAGCTCCTGGATCCTGCATATGGCCACCATCATCCTGACGGCCAATTTCTGGGGCCTGTACCTGAAAGAATGGACCGTGGTAGGCCGGAAAACCTTCCGCACCTTTTTATGGGGAATCGGGCTGATCCTGGCATCTATCTTTTTGGTAGGGATCGGGAATTCGATATAAAAGAAATTTGGTACGATGGCACTTGGTTCTGGTCTACGCTCGGTTCTCGACTTCGCTCGAACTGACAGGAACCGGTGCCACTTGTCAGTTCGAGCGAAGTCGAGAACCGGAAGCGCAGACGAGAACCGGAAGCGAAGTCGAGAACCGATCGGATAATCATTAAAAACAACAATATACAATGGAATTTAAACACGTGAGCTACCTCTGGGACGAAGCCAAAGCCGCTCAGATCACCGATGAGGTAGACCTGTTCATTTACCGCTCCAACCTGCTGGGAGCAGACCTCAGGCTGACCAATTACGGGGGCGGAAACACTTCGGTAAAAATAAAAGACAAAGACCCGCTGACCGGTGAGGAAGTGGATGTCATGTGGATCAAAGGCTCAGGCGGCGACATCGGAACGCTTACCCGGTCGGGTTGTGCGGCACTGTACCTCGACCGTCTGCGTGCCCTGAAAAACGTCTATCGGGGTATCGAGTTTGAAGACGAGATGGTGGCCCTGTTCAACCATTGCATCTTTGACCTGGCCTCCAAAGCGCCGTCTATCGATACGCCGCTCCACGGCTTTTTGCCCTACAAACACATTGATCACCTGCACCCGGATGCCGCTATTGCCATTGCTGCCGCCAAAGACGGTAAAGCCATTACGCAGGAGCTCTTTGAAGGCGAAATAGGCTGGGTAGACTGGAAAAGACCGGGCTTTGATCTGGGACTGGAGCTGAAGGCCTGCGTGGACGAAGCCGCGGCAGAAGGCCGGGAGCTGAAAGGGATCATGCTGGGTTCTCACGGGCTCTTCACCTGGGGAGATACCTCGTATGAAAGCTATGTAAACACGCTACAGGTCATTGAAAAATGTGCGGAATACATTGAAAGCAAAACGGGGAATGTGTTTGGCGGCGCCCGGAGTGAGTCGCTCCCGGAAGACCAGCGGAAAGCACAGGCCGCGGCCATTGCCCCGGTGCTGAGAGGCTTCTGTTCGTCAGAACGGTCCATGATCGGGCACTTTACCGATGATGAGCGCATGCTGCAATTCATCAATTCCCACGACCTGGGAAAGCTGGCACCCATGGGTACCTCCTGTCCCGACCACTTCCTGCGTACCAAGATCACCCCGCTGGTGCTGGAAATAGCGCCGAATGAAGACCTGACCGGGGTGAAAGAAAAGCTGGCACCGGCATTTGAAGCGTACCGGCAGATGTATACGGAATACTATGAAACCTGTAAGCATGCCAACTCCCCGGCCATGCGAGACCCGAATCCCGTGGTGATTTTGTATCCGGGTGTAGGGATGTTTACCTTTGCGAAAGACAAGACCACGGCCCGCCTGGCATCCGAATATTACGTGAATGCCATTAACGTGATGCGGGGCTCGGAGGCCATTTCAGAATACACCGCCTTATCGCGCCAGGAAGCCTTCAATATTGAATACTGGCTGCTGGAAGAGGCCAAGCTGCAGCGTATGCCCAAGCCCAAAGCCCTGGCCGGAAGAGTAGCCCTGGTGACGGGTTCCGGTGGCGGGATCGGCAAGGCCATTGCCCGGAAATTTGCGCAGGAAGGCGCCTGTGTGATCCTGAGCGATATTGACGAAACCCGCCTGGCAGATGCTCAGGAAGAGTTTGTAAAGGCCTTTGGAAAAGATGCAGTGGCAGGTACCGTGCTGAATGTGACCGAGACGGCCAGCGCCGAAGCGGCTTTTGTGAATGCTTCCCTGGCTTTTGGTGGGGTGGATATCGTGGTGAACAATGCCGGTATTAGCATTTCCAAATCCATTGAGGAGCATACCCTGGAAGAGTGGGATCGCCTGTACGATATCCTGGTGAAAGGCCAGTTTATTGTCTCCAAAGTGGGGATGGCCGTGATGAAAAAGCAGGGGATCGGGGGGGATATCCTGAACATTGTTTCCAAGAATGCCGTAGTAGCCGGGCCGAATAACCCGGGTTACGGCTCGGCCAAGGCAGCACAGGCGCACCTGTCGCGCTTAATGGCCGCCGAGCTGGGCAGCGCCGGCATCCGGGTCAATACGGTGAACCCCGATGCGGTCATTGCCGATTCCAACATCTGGGCCGGCGGCTGGGCGGAAGGCCGGGCCAAAGCCTACGGCATTACGGTGGAAGAGCTGCCGGCGTATTACGCCAAACGTACCCTGCTGAACCAGGTGATCTTACCGGAGGATATCGCTAACGCCTGCTTCGTTTTGGTGAGCGGCTTGCTGAACAAAAGTACCGGTAACGCCATTAATGTGGATGGGGGCGTGGCGATGGCATTTTATAGGTAAACTTAAATTACCCCGGAATTTATTCCGGGGGTTCAAACAAAACTATGATCTTAGATAAAAAACACATTGAAAATCACAATTCCGACGAGCTGGCCGCCCATACCCGCAGGCTGGCCCACACCCGCTCGGAAATCAATCATGCCGATGCCCTCATCGAAAAGCTGAAAGCCTTCCAGGTGGCTATTCCCTCCTGGGCTCTCGGTACCGGCGGTACCCGCTTCGGGCGTTTCCCGGGCGGAGGTGAGCCGGGGAACATTGAGCAGAAGCTGGAAGATATCGGCTTGCTGCACGCGCTGAACCGTTCGTCAGGGGCCGTATCGCTGCATATTCCCTGGGATATTCCTTCCGATTACGCTGCCCTGAAAAAACTGGCCGCAGACCTGGGACTGGCCTTTGATGCCATGAACTCCAACACCTTCCAGGATCAGAAAGGACAGGCGCACAGCTATAAGTTCGGGTCGCTGCAGCATGTAGACAGGAGCGTGCGGAAACAGGCCATTGAGCATAACATCGAGGTGATCCACCATGGCGAGGCCCTGGGCTCTCAGTCGCTTACGGTATGGCTGGCTGACGGCTCCTGCTTTCCGGGCCAGCTGAACTTCCGGAAAGCCTATGAAAATACCCTGGAAAGCCTGAGAGAGATTTATGCAGCCCTGCCGGCCGACTGGAAGCTGTTCCTGGAGTACAAGGCTTTTGAGCCGAATTTCTACAGCACTACGGTGGGCGACTGGGGGCAGTCGTACTCCTACGTCAACAAGCTGGGCGAAAAGGCCTATACCCTGGTAGACCTGGGCCACCATCTGCCCAACGCCAACATTGAGCAGATCGTATCCATTTTACTTATGGAAGAAAAGCTGGGCGGGTTCCATTTCAATGACTCCAAATACGGTGATGACGATCTCACCACGGGTTCCGTGAAGCCTTACCAGTTGTTCCTGATCTTTAACGAGCTGGTAGAAGGAATGGACGCCCGCGGCATGAATCATGCCCGCGACCTCGGCTGGATGATCGATGCCTCGCACAATGTGAAAGACCCGCTCGAAGACCTGCTGCAATCGGTGGAGGCCCTGATGATCGCCTATGCCCAGGCGCTGTCAGTAGACACCCCTGCACTGAAGGCCGCCCAGGCTGAAAACGATGTGGTGCTGGCGCAGGAGATCCTTCAGCATGCTTTCAGGACCGACGTGCGGCCGCTGGTGGCGGAAGCCCGCTTGCAATCGGGCGGAGCGCTGAACCCGGTGAAGCTGTTCAGGAGCCTGGAAGTACGAAAAAAGCTGATCGGGGAAAGAGGATACCAGCTGGCATCGGGACTATGAGCCGTATACTGATTTTTGACATAGGAAAAACCAATAAAAAGGCTTTTGTATTCAATGAAAGCTACGACATCCTGTGGGAAAAGAGTGTACTACTGGAAGAAACGGCCGATGAAGACGGGGACCCCTGCGAAGACCTGCCGAAGCTGATCTCCTGGATAAAAAGCGTGTACGAAGAGGTGAAGGCGGCCTACAATATAAAGGCGGTTAATTTCAGCAGCTACGGCGCCACGCTGGTTTTCCTGGACGGAAACGGCCGGGTGCTCACCCCGCTTTACAATTACCTGAAAGCCTATCCCGAAGAATTAAAAAGGAAGTTTTACGATACGTACGGAGGAGAAACGGAGGTCTCGGGCGCTACGGCTTCCCCGGTGCTGGGAAGCCTGAACAGCGGCATGATGATCTACCGCCTCAAGCACGAACGGCCGGAGGTTTTCTCCGCTGTCAAACGGGTCCTGCACCTGCCCAATTACCTGAGTTTTTTATTTTCAGGGAAGAAAGTCACGGATATCACCAGTATCGGGTGTCATACGAACCTCTGGGACTTCACCCGGGGAGACTATCACCGCTGGGTAGGGGAGGAAGGCATAGACCGTTTCCTGGCTCCGGTGCATGCGCCGGACCAGCCGGTTCAGAACCCGGACGGCGTGGCGGTGGGCATTGGCCTCCACGATTCTTCGGCAGCCCTGATTCCCTACCTGAAACGCTTCGAGGAGCCCTTTGCGTTGCTCTCTACCGGCACCTGGAACATTACCATTAATCCTTTCAATGAAGCACCGCTGAGCGGGGAAGAGTTGGACAACGACTGCCTGTGTTTCCTGAAAACCGACGGCAAACCCATCAAGGCCTCCCGGCTTTTGGGCGGAATGTACCACGAGCAGGAGGCGGCTAAAATAGCCCGGTGTTTTGGTGTTCCGCCGGCAGAGTTGATGGAGATGAGCTACGACCCGGAAACAGAGGTAGAAATGTTATCCCTGGAAAACTACCGGGTAGAAAATCCGGTTTCCGGGCTGGAACGCGATGGACAGAAATACCCGACCGCTGCGCAGGCTTATCACCAGCTGATGGCTGACCTGGTGGCCCTGCAGAAACGGTCTTCTGATCTGGTATTGAAGGGCGCGCCGGTGAACAAGCTGTTTGTAGACGGCGGCTTCGGCAAGAGCCGGATCTTCATGAAAATGCTGTCGGCCGCTTACCCGGAAACAGAGGTGTGGACCAGCGAGGTTCCCCAGGCCTCGGCGCTGGGTGCTGCCCTGGTGCTGCACGGCCACTGGAACAGCCGGCCGGTACCCGAAGATTTGATAAAACTGAAGCAGTTTTCAGACTAAAGCGGCTATATTTACACCCGGGTAACTAATCTACCCGGCACTAGGAACTAATACACTCGGAACTATTATGCTGAACTATAACCCGAAATACCCCGGCATCGACGACCTCATCCGCAAGGCTAAAAAACGCATGCCCAAATTTGCCTTTGAATACCTCGACGGCGGATGCAATGAGGATGTCAACCTGTACAAAAACACCAAAGAGATCCGGGATATTGAGCTGGTGCCTTACTACCTTCGGGAGTACAAAGAGCCTGTCCTGAAAACGGAGTTGTTCGGTCATGTGTATGATGCGCCTTTCGGGGTATCACCGGTAGGCCTGCAGGGACTGATGTGGCCTAACTCGCCGGAGATCCTGGCCAAAGCGGCGGTAGAGCAAAATATCCCGTTTATCCTGAGTACGGTAAGCACGGCCAGCATAGAAAAAATAGCCGAAATAACGGAAGGGAAGTTCTGGTACCAGCTGTATCACCCGGCAAAAGAAGAGCTAAGAGACGATATGTTCAAACGCCTGGAGGCGGTAGGATGCAAGACCCTGGTGGTGCTGACCGACGTACCCACTTTCGGTTTCCGGCCCCGCGATGTGCGGAACGGGCTGGCCATGCCGCCACAGATGACGTTCAAAAACATTCTCCAGATATTATCACACCCCACCTGGGCGCTCAGTACTCTCTATTACGGGCAGCCGAACTTCGCCACCATGAAGAAGTATATGCCCAAGGGCCTGAACATGAAGCAGCTGGGCCTCTACATGAACGAAACCTTCTCTGGCCGGATCAGCCAGGAAAGGCTGCAGACCATCCGCGATAAATGGAAGGGAAACCTGGTGATGAAGGGTGTAGCCACGGCCGAAGATGTAGGCCAGGCCGTGAAATTCGGGCTTGACGGCGTGATCGTTTCCAACCACGGCGGCCGTCAGCTGGATGCGGGCGAATCATCTATTCATACGCTTTATCCTATTGTGGAGCAGTACAAAGGGCAGATCAAGATCATGCTCGACAGCGGCCTGCGCACCGGCCCGGACATTGCCCGTACCCTGGCGGCAGGAGCTGAGTTTGCTTTCCTCGGCCGGACCTTCATGTACAGTGTGGCCGCCTTAGGTGCCCAGGGCGGGCATCATATCATGAACCTGCTGAAAATACAGCTGAAGCAGGTCATGGACCAGGTGTGCTGCGAAAAAGTGGAAGACCTGCCGAAGCATTTGAAACGGCGATAATCATATCATCCCTTCGGGATTTATGGGTCTTACCCCATATTGACAAAAAATGCCATAATTATGTCAGCCCGTCGGGCTTGGATATTTGTATGAATAAATATAATATGAACCCCGAAGGGGTGAAACGATTGTCGCTATAATTATGTCAGCCCGTTGGGCTTGAATATTGTATGAATAAATATAATGTGAACCCCGAAGGGGTGAAACGATTGTCGCTATAATTATGTCAGCCCGTTGGGCTTGAATATTGTATGAATAAATATAATGTGAACCCCGAAGGGGTGAAACAATTGTAGCTATAATTATGTCAGCCCTTCGGGCTTGAATATTTGTATAAATAAATATAATGTGAACCCCGAAGGGGTGAAACGATTGTAGCTATAATCATGTCAGCCCTTCGGGCTTGAATATTGTATGAATAAATATAATGTGAACCCCGAAGGGGTGAAACGATTGTGGCTATAATCATGTCAGCCCGTCGGGCTTGAATATTTTTATGAATAAATATAATGTGAACCCCGAAGGGGTGAAACGATTGTAGCCTAATTCAGCCAGTCAAACAAATATTTTTCATCGTATTCCACGTCAAATTTTTGTAAAAAATCCAGGTATTCGTCCCTGAATGTTTTCCTGCGATGATGCTCCTCCTGCTTCAGAATATATTGATAGACATTCTCTATTTGTGAATGGGCATACGAAAATACCCCGTAACCTTCCTGCCAGGAGAATTTTCCGTTGACCCACCCTTGTTCATTGATAAATTTGGACGAATTGTTTTTAATATCCCGTATCAAATCCGAAATACTCATAGAAGGCTTCAGCCCAACAAAGACGTGAACGTGATCTGCGGTGCCGTTTACAATAATGGGCTTTTGATCTTTGGCTTTTATAATACCGGCCATATACTTGAAGACTTCCTGACGCCAGGTTTTTTCCAACAGGTTTCGTCTTCCTTTAACTGTAAAAACATATTGGATGTAGATTTGTGAATAGGTGCCGGCCATAATGAGTTTGGATTTGTGGTATTGTCAGTCTTGATTGTAAGCGGATTATCAATCAAAAATAGCGAAAAAATGAGAATACACAAAAGCATATAATTTTATCATTCTTTCTCAGATACAGGGAACTGCCTCTCTATTCTGAAAACAACGGAGAAGGTGGGGTATCTTTTACTCGCCGTCCCTCTTTTCCTGCTTCCCGGTGGACAAAAAATCCCGTTTTTAAGGGATTGATACCTATGGGTGTGCCTGCTAGCTTTGTCCTGTTAAAAGAGTCTTCCACGATTAATCAAATTGAGCGATGAAAAAAATTCTCTTGACGGGTCTTATCTTCGTCAGCCTGGCCGGGTGCAAAAAAGATAAAGATACTGAACCCGACCTTGCCGCCAGGGCCGCAGGAACCTACACGGCCAGTAAGTTTACGTATGCAGGAACGAATATCCCGCTGGTCGGGGGTACTGAGCTGGTTATTGTTATACAAAAAGCCACAGCCGAAAGCGTTACCGGAGCAATGAAGTATAAACTTGAAGGAAAAGCGCAGCCCGATGAACCCCTGGGAACACTGACGGTAAAAGACGCCGGCAGCAGTGGGATTGATTTTTACGAAGGCAGTGCCCGTGTCGGAAACCTGAGTAAAGATAACCTGCTCACCGTGTCAGGGAGTGCCGACGGGTTATATTTCGAAATTATTGCGCAGAAGCAATAGCTCATTTTAACCTTCTGACCTTTTCTTTGTTCAGATCCACTTCAAAATGGTCAGAAGGATCTCCGTTAGAGATTTTGTTCAGGATCCGGAAAAGGGTTTTCAGCCGGATCCTGAATTCATCTTCCATATCCAGGTGTTCAAACTGCCGGCACAGGGTCTCGTACTGCTTTAAACGTTTGCGGGGAATATCCCGCCGGGCCAGCTCGTCGGCCGACTGAAATTTATAGAGGTCCAGCAGGAGCTCGTTGAATCCCCACCGGCGATAGCTTCGTTTTTTCAGGGCCGGGTTTCCTTTGGAAAGCCGGTAGAAATCTTCTCCGTTCAGTTTATCGGCCTGCCCGGTAAGCTCCTTCGGCCAGTCGGAAGGGATCATGCGCAGCCGCACCAGCTCCTGCAGGTGAAAAAGGGTAAATTCGCGGTAGGAACGGGTGTTTAAAATCTCCTTGTTCCAGATACGGGAATCGCCGGCGCTGCGCAGGGCTTCATACTCTTTTTCATAGAGGGGAAAAAGCTCGTTGAAGCGGTCGGCCTTATCTACGATAACGGTTTCGATCTCAAAGACATTGCCCGGTTTTACCGTCAGGATTTTGTAGGCCGGGATATAGGCGGCCAGTGAAGGCACCTGGATGTTGACCAGCATTTTGCCGTCTTCGTACTTCCGGATACCCGTATCGTTGATGTGCATATGCCCGCCGAAATGAACCTGCAGCCCGGCGTCGGCAAAGGCCCTGGCCACATCTTCAGCGGGTGCCCGGTGCAGCTGCCATTTGGTAGGGCCCAGCAGGTTGCTGATCTCTTCTGAGGCGCCGTCGTTATACTCGATCATGGGATAATGCGTAAAAGCTACCACGGTCTTGTTTCTTTTCCGGGCTTCGGCGGTTACCTGCTTCACCCAGGCAATCAGGCGGGTCTTGTTCGTCATCACGTTATTGTAGCCCACGCTGGAGGGGTTATAATTTTTAACATCAGCAGGATCTCCGTCCGTATTTTTCGGGATATACGTATTCCCGTCAATGGCCAGCAGCCAGAGTCCCTCTGCAGGCTCCACCACGTAGCTCAGGTCAGGTACGGTAAAGCCCGGACTGACCTCGTACATCCGGTTCCGGTAGTCGCCGTATCTTTCAACGGCGGCATAGCTATACTCTTCCGGGTGGATAAACTGCGAGGGGGTGCTCCAGTACAGGTAGGCGGGTGAGGGGCGGAGGCCGAAATCTTTCAGCTCCTCCAGGATCTCCCGGTAGCCTGATGGGGCAATGTCTTTCGTAATAATGCTGCCCGGGCTGCGGGCCAGGCTTGCTGAGCTGTAAATTCCCAGCGGCCGGCCGTCGGCGCCCAGGAAATCGCTCTTCCCTCCTTCCTGCCGGAAAGGACCTACCGGGTCGTGATTTCCCGTGGTCATGAAAAACCGCAGCCCGTATTTCCGGGCGTATTCTTCCAGGATTTTCCGCAGCCCCCGCAGGTTATACGCCTGTCCGTCATCACTAAAATCACCCGGCAGGGCCACTATTTTGATGCCCCGGGCCGCTACATCGTCGAGGGCCGCCAGGAAAGCATAGTAATTTTCATTAAAAATACGGGTGGAACGCAGCTGGGCCCCCATGGTGCGCATGATTACCGGTTTTCCTGTTCCCGGGTTGGTAATTCCTTTGAATTCATGATCGGAAAAGCTGCCGTACAAATCCTGGAAATGGATGTCGGAAAGAAAAGCGATCCGGGTCTGCTGCGCATAGGCACCGCTAAATCCTGAGAGAACAAGAACCAGTAAAATACGGATCATCATGGGTTAAGAATTTGGGTTTTGGCGTATTCGGAAGGCGACACATTGTATAGCTTCTGGAAGGCCGACCGGAAATATTTATAATCTTCGATGCCCACCATATCCATTACTTCCGTTACCCGGAAGCGGCCCGTCAGCAGCAGCTGGGCGGCCCGTTTCAGGCGTACATCGCGGATAAATTCCACTACCGACTGCCCGGTGATATTCTTCAGCTTGCGGTAATAGGCCGACTGGCTCATGCCCGATCCGCTCACCAGGCTCTGTACCCCGAACTGCTTGTTGGTGAGGTTGTTTTCTACGATTTCCATCGCCTGCTGAATAAACTCCCGGTCGGTGTCCGGGATCCCCGAGGTGCTGGGCTCCATCAGAATCTGCCGCTGGAAATACTCCGTGAGCTTCTGGCGGTTGATCAGTAATGTCTGGATTTTGGAGAAAAGGATCCGGGGATTGAACGGCTTCACAATGTAGTCGTCTGCCCCGCTTTCCAGGCCTTCCAGCTCATGAACGGCCGCCGCCCGGGCCGTGATCAGCACCACGGGGATATGCGCTGTTTTGGGGTTCCCCTTTATTTTTTCGCAAAGTTCCAGGCCGTTCATTTCAGGCATCATCACATCGCTCAGAATAATATCCGGTAGATGCTCAAGGGCCTTTTCCAGCCCTTCCTTCCCGTCTTTGGCTGTAGAAATACGCAGATGGCGGCTGAAAATACCGGCCAGGTACGTACGCAGGTCGGCATTGTCGTCTACAATCAGGAGATGCTGATCAGAAAGTACCTCCCCCATGTTGTCGGGTAACGGGGTCTCCGGCAGGGAAACCGGTGGCGGTGCGGCTTCAGGGAGCACACTTTCGCCGGAAAGCGTGAACGGGAGGAGGAGCTCAAACACCGAGCCTGCTCCTGCCTCGCTCTGCACGTCGATTGTTCCGCCCAGCATTTGCACCAGCTCTTTGACCAGTGAAAGGCCAATGCCGGTTCCCGGAGCCTTGGGCATGTCTTTTCGTACTACCTGGTAAAAAGGCTCAAAAATATGCTTCAGGTCTTCAGCGCGGATACCTGTTCCGGTGTCGGCCACCCGGATGAGCAACCGGTTTTTACCCGGCTGCTGCACCGAAAGCGCTACACTTCCTCCCTCAGGGGTATACTTAAACGCATTGGAGAGGAGGTTAGTGACAATAATTTCCAGCTTGGCCGGGTCAAAGCTGACTACCGCCTCATCGCAGAAAGTATCCAGGGTATACCGGATATTCAGCTCGTCGGCCTTGATCTTGAAAATCAGGAATATTTCCCGGATAAACCCGATGACATCGGCGTTCCGGAGCTGAACCTGCATGTTCCCCGATTCTATTTTTCGCAGATCCATCAGCTGGTTGACCAGCCCCAGGAGCTTGTTGGCCTGCTTATGCACCAGCTCGGCCTTTTGCCGGGCTTCCGTTTGCGGATCTACGGCCCGCATCAGGTCTTCGGCCGGGTTAATGATGAGGGTGAGCGGGGTACGCAGCTCATGCGATACATTGGTAAAGAAGCTGAGCTTCATATCCGACAGCTCCTTTTCTTTCTGCTTCTCCATTTGTTCGAGGGCTACTTTATTCTGCAGCTCGCGTTGCCGGGCCCGGATCCTCCTGTACCAGGTTAAAGCTGCGAGCGCCGTAACGGCATAAAATGTATAGGCCCACCAGGTCTTGTACCAGGGCGGCAGGATGCTCAGCTTCAGGGTGGCCGGCTCTACAGCCCACACGCCGTCGCCGTTATCGGCTCTCACCATAAACGTATAATCGCCGGCCGGCAGGCTGGCAAATGCGGCGATCCGCTGGCCGGGTAAAAGCGGGATCCAGTTTTCATGGTAGCCCTCCAGCTTGTAGGCATACTGCTGCTTGCGGGGATTGTGAAAGTTCAGTCCCACAAACTCAATGGTAAAATCGTTCTCCGAATCTTTCAGCGTGATTTTGCCGGAAGAAGAGAAGGGGCCCGAAAGAATGGCCCGCGGATTCTTTTCCGACAGCTCATAATTCACGATCCGTACCCGGGTAATCTGCATCTTGGGCGGATAAGGATTCAGCGAGATCCGGGAAGGATTAAAATAAGAAATCCCGTTAATGCCGCCGAAATACAGTGTACCGTCCCGGTCTTTGGCGGCTGCACCTATCTTGAACGAATTGCTCTGCAGGCCGTCGGCCACATCAAAATGCAGGTAGGTTTTTTGGACGGGATCAAACCGGTAAAGTCCCCGGCCGCCGATCCAGAGCTCCCCGTTATCGGCCTCGAGAATGGTCTCCACATTCGACTCGGGGAGCCATGCATCATAGCGGCTGATCACTTCTTTGCCGTTTACGGTATGGATCAGGTGAAGGCCCCCGCCCAGGGTACCTACCCAGAGGTTTCCTTTCCGGTCTTTGTGCAGCGGCCAGGCATAATTGACCTTCATGCTTTCTTTACTGGCCGGGTTAAAGAAAAAATGATTCAGCAACCGCAGCTCATGGTTGTCCAGCTTCAGCTTGCACACCCCGGCGTTCCTGGTACTGGCCCACATCACATCCTGTTCGCTGTCGTAAAGAAGAGACGTGATCTTATCGGAAGGAATGGGTGAATTCCCGGTGTCGAGGGTTTGTATGAAATTTCCTTTCTTATCAAAAATATAAACCCCGGCATAGAAGGTAGCAATCCAGATCCTGCCACTGCCGTCTTCGCGGATACAAAGAGGCTCCACCCTGTCCCAGCGCTGTTTTCCCGGCACGTCGGGCAGCCTGCGCAGGGATAAGGTTTTCCGGTTAAGAAGGTAAATGCTGTTCTCGCGGGAGGCCACCCAGAGGTTGCCGTCCCGGGCATCGTAAATGCTGGAAACACTGATGTGGGTGGTGCTGCCCGACACGGTATTGTTCAGGAAATTACGGAAAGTCTGGGTAGCTTTATCGTAGCGCGAGAAGCCGTTCCGGGTACCTATCCACAGCACATCGCCTTCATTCCAGATGGTATTGATATAATCATCGGGCAGCTCGTGGTTATTCATGCGGTTAATGAGCCCGAAGGGCTTGGCCAGCAGGTTGATCTTGTTGAGCCCGCCGGCAGATGCCGCAAACCAGAGATTGTTAAAGGTATCTTCAAATACCTGGTGTACCCGGTTGGAATTAATGGCAAACGGGTTATCCGAATCCACTGAAAAAACGCGGTCGTTATACGTCAGCAGCCGGTCGCCCTCCGGCCGGATATCCCGGATCATGTGCAAGCCGAAATTGGTGCCTATCCAGAAACGCTTGAACGAATCCTCAAAAATACAATTGATGGAGGCAAACGAATCTTTCATCCACCACACCTCCGGATCAGCCCCGGTGCTAAGCCGTGCCACGGAGTTATCCGAAGCCACCCACAGGGTCTGGTCGGGCTTGAACAGCAGGGCCCTGACATTTTCATGGGGCCACCGGGGCACCCGGGCCGGGATAAACCCGTCTTTGTCTTTTTTGAGGTGCCACAGCCCCAGTCCGAGGGTGCCCACCCACAGGTTACCTGCCGTATCTTCCTCCACCCTGAAAACCGTTACATTTGTACCGTTTTTCAGGAAGGGTATCTTCGTAACGGCCGCAATCTCGTTTTGGGGAGTAAAAGAGATCAGTAAAAGCCCGTGTGAGCGGGTGGCGATACACAGGCGGTTACCGCTGATGTCGCGGATGGCCCGTGCTGAAATTTGCCGCAGGAGGGTCCGGGTCTCTTCATCGGGTGATAATTCGGCAAGGCTTCTGAAATGGTCCGATTCCGGCGCATAAAAAAATACACCCTGCTCATCGGCGATCGCCCATATCCTGCCGTCCCGGGTGAGCTGCAGGCTTTGAATCCGGTTGTTATAAAGCCCGTTAAAATTGCTGTTCGGCATCAGGTAGTTTTTCAGCTCATACCCGTCGTAGCGGTCAATGCCGTTATTGGTGCCTATCCAGATAAACCCGTCACGGTCCTGGAGCACCGCCACGGCGTCACTATGCGCCAGCCCCTCGTTGACCGTAATATGCTCAAACCGGAAATTGTTTTGAGACAGGGCCGGGGTAAAGATTCCTGCCAGGAGGAATACGCACCATATGATCTTTTTTTTTCTGAGCATTTTAACGATACCGTACTTCAAATTTCTTTAAAAAAAGATACCGGCGCAACTCCTGCCTCAAATACCGTGTACAGACGGCCCGGCCCGGTCATCCGGGCAGGCGGTTCAGGAGATCCCGGGAGGAAAACAGCAATAATCGGGGTAATTGCCTTATAGCTATGTGATTATATAGGAGCAAAAGCGGGTATATTCCCCAGTTCTGACGAAAATACCCCGGGATTTTGCTGATTTTGACCCTAACCGGGCAGGCATAACGCTGCCTAAATTTGCACTATTCAAATAAAATATTTTGAATTTTTCGGGGCAGTGACAAATAAATCAACGGATTGTTAAACAAATATCCGGCCCTTACCAGGTAGTAATCATTTTTAATTATTCAATCAGATGAGAAAAACTCTATTATTAGGTGAAGTGCTGATGCGGATCAGAAGTAAAGCCTTCTTTTCTGTCCTGTTGGGAGGAGGAGTATTGCTCAGCAATGCGGCTTTCTCTAACGGAATGCGTATTCCGGGCAGTACTTATGCAGCGGTTGACCGGTCTATCGAAGGAAAAGTAACTGACGAAAAAGGAGAGGCCGTTCCCGGTGTTAACGTACGGGTGGAAGGCACTACCCAGGGCGCTATTACAGATGCCGGCGGGGCATTCCGGCTGAATGTGGGAGAGGGCGATGTAACGCTCGTTTTCAGTTCAGTGGGCTATGTAGAGCAAAAAAGGGTGGTTCGCCGGGGCCAGACTCTCGTAAATATCACCCTGGAAGAAGACAGCAAGCTGATGTCGGAAGTAGTGGTGGTGGGTTACGGTACCCAGAAGCGCTCAGACATCACCGGTTCTGTGGCTTCGGTGCCGAAAGAGCGCCTGGCCAACCTCCCGGTCAATAACGTAATGCAGGCGGTACAGGGTGCGGTGGCTAACGTTACCGTATCACAGGCTTCCTCTATTCCGGGCGATGCCCCCTCTACGCAGATCCGGGGCAGAAACTCTATCAACGCCTCTTCCGAGCCCTATATCGTGGTAGACGGGATTCCGCTATCGAGAACCGACGGCTCCATTAACGATATCAACCCGAACGATGTGGCATCTATCGAGATCCTGAAAGACCCTTCTGCCGTGGCCATCTACGGGGTGAACGGTTCTAACGGGGTGATCCTGATCACCACCAAAAGGGGAACCAGCGGCAAGCCTACCATCCGTTACAATACCTATGCGGGGGTTGAAGAGGCGGCGCACATTCTCGAGCCGGCTTCTCCCGAAGAACTGTTGCGGAGATATGCCGAATATGCCCGGATCACCAATACCAGCCTGTACAACGGCGGGCCGGTGAAGAACCAGTACGAATACGATAACTATGTAAACGGGGTCACCACCGACTGGCTGGATGCCGTGATGCAGACCGGCGTGGTGCAGAACCACAATGTGGGCATATCCGGCGGTACTGAAAATGCCAAATACTTTGTTTCGCTTGATTACCTGGATCAGAAAGGCATACTCGAAGGGTACAATTACAAGCGGTACTCCTTCCGGACCAATACCGACGTTAAAGCTACCCGTTACCTTTCGGTAGGAACGTCTACGTTCATTGTGTCGCATAACCGCGACGGCGGCCGGGCCAACCTGCTTCAGGCCGCAGCCATGAGCCCGTATGCCCGCATGTATAACGATGACGGCTCGCTCACCCAGTACCCTATGTACTCCGAGCAGCTATGGGCCAATCCCCTGCTGCAAACCACTACCAATCCTATCCGCCGGCAGTTCAACATCTCGCTGAACGGCTTTGCCGAAGTAACGTTCGGAAATATCTGGAAACCGCTGGCCGGTCTGAATTACAAGTTTAACGCGGGGTATTCGTATGTTCCGGTGAGGAATAATGAATACTACGGGAAATCGGTGTATAACCTGAGCGGTTCAGGAACCATCACCAATAACGAATCGCAGACCTATACGCTGGAAAATATCCTGACCTATAATAAAGATATCGGCAGGCACCACTTTGATGTGACCGGTTTGTATGCCGCCAAAGAAAAATACTGGCAGCAGGCTGTAGCTACCGGCCAGGTTTTCCCGAACGATGACCTGGAGTGGGGTAACCTGGAGTCGGCTTCCACCCAAACGGTATCTTCGCAGGCCGATATGTACCGTTCTATTTCCCAGATGGGCCGCCTGAACTACGGGTATGACAGCCGCTATATGTTTACGTTCACCGTGAGAAGAGACGGCTCTTCGGTATTCGGGAAGAACAACAAATACGGGACCTTCCCTTCGGCCGCTTTTGCGTGGAACATCGCCAACGAAAGCTTCATGAAGCAGTATGATGCCGTGAGCAACCTGAAGCTGCGCCTTTCGTACGGTATTTCCGGAAACGAGGCCATCGGGGTTTACCAGACCCTGGCGCTGATGAGCTCGGGTACGCTGACCATGGACGGCAAGCCCAACACCACCCTGAAAGTACAAAGCCGGATGGGGAACGATGACCTGCAATGGGAAAAGACCAAGGGACTGAACGTAGGGGTAGACTTCGGTTTCTGGAGGAACCGCCTGACCGGTACCGTTGATCTGTATAAAACCAACACCTATGACATGCTTTTGTTACAGCGTATCCCGCAGATCACCGGTTATTCTGACGTATGGTCGAATATCGGTAAGGTAGCCAACACCGGCTTTGAAGTTACCCTGACGTCTAAAAATGTGGCCAAAAACGATTTCACCTGGTCATCAACCCTGGTGTTCTCTACCAACAAAAACAAGATCGTGGATGTGTACGGCGACGGGAAAGACGACATCGGCAACCGCTGGTTCATCGGGCATCCGGTAGGCGTGATCTACGACTATACCAAAGTAGGCATCTGGCAGGAATCGGAGATCGAATCGGGAGCCAACAAAGGATGGGACGACACCGCGCTGCCGGGTGATCTGAAGCTGGCCGACATCAACAAAGACGGTAAAATAGATGATAACGACCGCAGCATCCTGGGACAGACCGCACCGAAATGGACCGGCGGACTTACCAACACCTTTACCTATAAGAACTTCAACCTGAATATCTTTATCCAGACCGTGCAGGGCGCCCTCCGCAACAACCCGCAGATTGGCGGCGCCTCGGATGAAATGGGACGGAGAAGCACGCCGGCAGCCCTGGGCTACTGGACACCCGAAAACAAAAGTAACGAATGGCGCTCACTGGGCAACCACTCCAACTCGCACGGCTACGGCTTCCCGGAAGATGCCAGCTTTACCCGTCTGAAAGACATCACGCTGGGCTATAACTTCGGTCAGAAAGCCCTGGGTAAGATAGGAATCGGCGGACTGCAGCTGTACGTAAGCGGGCGTAACCTGGCTACCTGGACCAAATGGTTGGGATGGGATCCGGAAGCCCGGGATATTACCCGTGGCTCAAGCAACGACAATATCAATTACCCGATGGTGCGCACGTATGTATTGGGAGCGAACATTACTTTTTAATTAACAACCGTTTTAGTGATGAAAAAGAACAGATTTATATATAGCAGTTTACTGGCCGCCTCTCTTTTAATGGGTACCTCCTGCGGCAAAAACTACCTGGATGAGGATCCGTATTCGAGCTACAGAACCGGCGCTACCGACCCCCAGACCATAGAAGCGCAGGTGATTGGCCTGCACCGCATCTTTGCCGAGCTCTGGGGCTACAGCGGCCGGCAGGGCTTCCTCTCCTGCTGGCAGATAGGAACCGATATCACCAGTGCCGGAGCTACCGAAGGCGTGGAAAACCCTTTCTATCAATATGCCGACCTGAACCAGGAAAACGGGGGTGTGGGCTATCTGTGGCAGAAGAGCTATGACTTTATCAACCATGCGAATGTGATCATTTCGGCCGTGGGTGAAAATAACGTGAAAGCCAATGCAGAAGCCCGGTTCTTCAGGGCCTATGCCTATAACATGCTGGTAACGCTCTGGGGAGATGTGCCCCTGCTGAAAGAGCCGGTGGTGTCGCCTAAATTCGACTTTACCCGCCAGAGCGTGGCTGAAATAGACCGGCTGATTGAAGAAGATATCACCTTTGCGGTAGCCAACCTTCCTGAAATAGGACAGGCCGTTACCCAGAACCGGATCAACAAAGACATGGCCCGCCAGCTGGGTGCAGAAGCATACCTACGCATGGGTGTAAGAGATCAGGGCTACTATGCGAAAGCCGAGCAGCTGGCCACCGACATCATCAACGGCGGGAAATACAAGCTGATCGATGCGCGCTACGGGAAATTCCTGGGAGAAGGAGGTGACTATTACCGCGATATGTTCCGTTTCGGAAACCAGCGCCGGTCACAGGGAAATACCGAAGCCATCTGGACCTTTGAAATGGAAAATAACCGTACCGTAGTCGGGGGTACCATTGACAACCCGCAGCACCGGCGCGTATGGCAGCCCGCCTATCACAAATGGGACGGCATGGTGAACGCCGACTCGCTCGGGGGAAGAGGAAACGGGCGTCTGCGGTTGAGTAACTTTATGAAATATACTGCATGGAAAGGCCTGGACGGCGACATCCGGAACAGCAATTACAACATCCGGAGAACTACCAACTACAACCGCCCCGGCTTCAGTGCTACTATTGGTGTGGACAAAGACGGCTACCGTGTGGATGCCAATGCCCAGGATGCCGTTAAAAAGCTGACCGTTAAAACAGGAGACAGGGCCGTTCCGTTCCGTACCGACAGCCTGGAGGTATGGTACCCGTTCCCTACCAAATGGGGCGGTTATGACGAACAGGACGACTTCGGGTATGCCGTGATCAAAGACTGGCCGGTAATGCGTTACGGAGAAACCTTCCTGCTGCGTGCCGAAGCCCGCTTCCGCCAGGGGAATACCGCAGGAGCAGCTGCCGACGTCAATGTGCTGAGAGACCGGGCCTTCAAAACCGCCCGCGAGCAAAAGGGAAATGCCAGCCTGGGTAAAGTGGCGGCATCCGATATTACCCTTGACTTCATCCTCGATGAGCGGGCCCGCGAGCTGATCTCCGAAGAAAACCGCCGCATGACGCTGGTACGTACCGGTAAGCTCAAAGACAGGATAGCGCTGAACGGCGATACCGGTCCGGCGAACAAGATCATCACCGGTTTTAAAGAGTATAATGTTTTACTGCCTCTGCCACTGAGCGAGATCCGGCTGAATACCAAAGCCGAGCTGGTGCAGAATCCGGGGTATAATTAACGATAATAAGGTTTGGACGGAACTTCCGTTAACCGGGAGTTTCCGTACAGAACCCGAGGTTGAATGTAGTTTAGCTGTCTTTGCCATAAAGGCAGCTAAATTTTTTTGAGATAGTTTTAGCATATATATTTACAAGAATGATAAGAAAGATCATCTTCTGCATGGTTTTATGGAGTTCACCGGCCCTGGCACAAAGCCGGGGGGAAGTGAAAGCCATCATCGAAAAAGTGAACGGCTACTGGCAAAGCACCCAGACCCAGCCGGGCTGGGCCTTCTGGGACGTGGCCGCTTACCATACCGGCAACATGGAGGCGTACTTCCTCACCGGGAAAGAAGAATACAGGGAATATTCGGAAAAATGGGCCGGGTACAACCAGTGGAAAGGCGCCAGATCGGCCGATAAGGCCGAATGGAAATACAGCTACGGTGAAAAAGACGACTACGTGCTCTTCGGCGACTGGCAGATCTGTTTCCAGACCTATATTGATCTCTATAACCTGCAACCGGACGAGAAAAAGATAGCCCGTGCACGCGAGGTCATGGAATACCAGATGAGCACACCCCATAACGATTACTGGTGGTGGGCCGACGGCCTCTATATGGTGATGCCCGTGATGACCAAAATGTATAAAATTACCGGCAATCAGCAATACCTGGAGAAGCTGTACGAATACTTTGTCTTTGCCAACAGCATCATGTACGATAAAAAAACGGGGCTGTACTACCGCGATGCCAAATATGTTTACCCGAAGCACAAAAGCCTGAACGGGAAAAAAGACTTCTGGGCACGGGGCGACGGATGGGTTTTTGCCGGCCTGGCCAAAGTGCTGCAGGACCTGCCGGAAAACGATAAGCACCGGAAAGAATACATCCGGGTATATAAAAAGATGGCGAAAGCCGTTAAAAAATCACAGCAGGCAGAAGGCTACTGGACCCGCAGCCTGCTGGACCCCGAACATGCGCCCGGGCCGGAAACCAGCGGAACCGCCTTCTTTACCTACGGTCTTTTATGGGGCATCAATAACGGCTATCTGAGCCAAAAGGAATATGCCTCCGTAGCAGAAAAAGGGTGGAAATACCTGTCGGGAACCGCCCTGCAGCAAAACGGGAAAGTAGGGTACGTGCAGCCCATCGGTGAAAAGGCCATCCCGGGACAGGTGGTGAACGAAAACTCCACAGCACCATTCGGCGTGGGTGCATTTTTGCTGGCAGCCTGTGAAATGTATAGATTTTTGGATAAATAGATTGGTTATTGACAAGTGTGGGGTGACAGTGGCCAACCTGTTAGACGAACATAAACCCATGAAATAGCCATGAGCAGTCAGCTATCAGAAGTCGGGCACACCGGGTGACGTATCACCAACCGGCCCATGAATAAGCGCTCCGCCGCTGCGGCTGATAGCTGAAGGCTGAAAGCTAAAATTTTATACAGATGAAAAAACTATTCCTTCTTCTTCTTTTCCCCTGCGTGGCTGCTACAGCCCAGAACTACCGCCTTGTATGGAGCGAAGAGTTCAATACGCTGGATACGGCGATCTGGAACTTTGAGCAGGGCTTTAAACGAAACCACGAGGATCAATGGTATCAAAAAGACAATGCCTATTGCAAAGACGGGAAGCTGGTCATGGAAGCCCGCCGGGAGAAACGGGACAACCCGGGCTATGAAGCCGGCAGCCGGGACTGGCGCAAGAGCCGGCAACGGGTAGAATACACCTCGGCGTCGGTCAATACAGCCGGGAAGAAAGAATTCCTGTACGGCCGGTTCGAAATCCGGGCGAAAATACCGGTAAGCAGCGGTGCCTGGCCGGCCATCTGGACATTGGGGCGCGGCTTGCCCTGGCCATCCAACGGCGAGATCGATATCATGGAATACTACCGGGTTAACGGGGAGCCGCACATCCTGGCCAATGCCGCCTGGGGCAATGATCAGCCCTACAACGCCGTATGGAACTCGAAAAAGATTCCGTTTACCCATTTTACAGGCAAAGACCCGGCATGGGCAGATAAATTTCACGTGTGGCGGATGGACTGGGACGAAAAATTCATCCGGCTGTACCTGGATGATGAGCTCCTGAATGAAATTGCATTAAGTGAAACCGTTAACGGGACCATAGGAAACGGCAGCAACCCGTTTCACAAGCCCCAGTATCTTTTGCTGAACCTGGCGCTGGGCGGAGATAACGGCGGAGCGATAGAGAATGCGGCATTTCCGTTGAAATATGAGATAGATTACGTAAGAGTGTATCAGAAATAGCTAACTCAGAACCATTTTATACATGAAATAGCCATGAGCAGTCAGCTATCAGAAGTCGGGCACACCGGGTGACGTATCACCAACCGGCCCATGAATAAGCGGCCCGCCGCTGCGGCTGATAGCTGAAGGCTGAAAGCTAAAATTTTATACAGATGAAAAAACACGTCATCCTCTTTGTACTATTTCTCTCCTTATCCGGGGGAAGCGCCGCCTTAGCCCAGAAGAAAAAGACGGCGCCTGTGCGGGCGCTCACCGACCGGGAGTACTGGCTGGCCGAAATGGACAAAATGGTGCGGCCCGTGCTCTACAGCCTGGCACAAGACAGCCTGCGTATCGTGATGCCGCATACGGTCTCCGTGCGTACCGACAACAGGGAGAGCCGCATTAAAGTACAATATGTGGAAGTCCTGGGCCGGGTGCTGAGCGGCATTGCACCGTGGCTGGCGCTGGAAGGCGGCAGCAGGCAGGAAGTGGCCCTGCGGAATCAGTACCGCCAATGGGTGCTGAAGGGCATTGCCAACTCTCTCGACTCCACCAAACGCGACTACATGCCCTATAACATTGCCGGGCAGCAACTGGTAGATGCCTCCTTCCTGGCGCTGGCTTTTGTGCGGGCCCCCTGGCTTTGGGAGCACCTTCCGGCAGCCGATAAAGAGAAGATGGCTGCCGCTATCCGTACCACCCGGCAGTTCCGGCCCGGCTTCAGCAACTGGCTGTTATTTTCGGCCATGAACGAGATCTTCTTTGCCCGTTTCGGTTACGACTATGACCCCATGCGCATTGACTATGCCCTTATGCAGCACGAGCAATGGTACGTGGGCGACGGCATGTACAAAGACGGTGACTCGTACGCGTTTGACTACTACAACAGCTACGTCATTCATCCCTACCTGGCCGTAGTGGTGAATGAGATCTCGAAAAAGACCTCTGCCTATAAGAGCATGGCGGAGAAAATAAAGCTGCGGAACGAGAGATTCGCCGTTATCCAGGAACGGATGATCGGGGCAGACGGCTCTTTTCCGCCCACAGGCCGGTCGCTGATCTACCGGGGAGCGGCGTTCCACCACCTGGCCGATATGGCCTGGCGGAAAGCCTTACCGGCGGAGCTGAAACCCGCACAGGTACGCGGGGCGCTCACGGCCATGCTGAAAAAGACCCTGGAGAGCCCGTCGACCTACAAAGACGGATGGCTGACCCTGGGCCTGTACGGCTCACAGCCGGATATAGCCGATGTGTACAATAACCAGGGAAGCCCCTACCTGGCCACCGCCGTATTTCTGCCGCTCGGCCTCCCTGAAAGTGACCCTTTCTGGTCAGCACCGGCTGAAAAATGGACCCAGCAAAAAGTATGGACGGGCGAGGACGTTAAAAACGATTATAAAACAGGAATTAAATAGCCATGAGCCATTGCCGGCGCAGCGGTTACCCGTTCGCCCTTCGGGCCCGGGCTCCGGAACGTATTTAACCTATGCAAAAATTACTTATACTCCTGCTGTTGCTGTCGGGCGCCGTATCTGAAGCGGCGGGGAAGACAGACAGCACCTTTCATGTCCGGAACCCGGATCACAGCGTGAGTCCGTTTACAGGCATGACCCGCGACCACTGGGTGGAGGCGGCAGAATACCTGCTTGACGGAGCCTTCAGCTACATTCACTCCCCGGATGATCCTATGAAATTTCCGAAGCAGCACGATAAGACCTACCCCCTCCGGGAAGAGCAGGTGCCTACAGAAAAACTGGAAGGCCTCTGCCGCACCCTGTTTGTGGCGGCCCCGCTTCTCCGCGAAAAGCCGGACCTGCAGCTGAACGGGATCAGGGTGGCCGATTACTACCGGCATAATCTCCTGAACCTGGTTGACCCGCAAAGCCCGGCCTATATAAAGCACCGCGGAAACGGCGGCCCCAGCCAGATCCTTGTAGAATTCGGTGCCCTGGCCATTTCGCTCTCGGTTATCCCGGAGATTTTGTGGGACCCGCTGACCAGGGAGCAGCAGGATGCCCTGGCCGCTACAATGCTGAGCTACGGCGACGGACCCACCATAGGCTCCAACTGGCGTTTCTTCAACATCTTTGTGCTCAGCTTTTTCAAAGACAAAGGCTATGCGGTGAATGAAGCGCTGATGCAGAAATACCTCGACGAATGCCTGGCAGCCTACCGCGGGTACGGCTGGTACAACGACTCGCCGGCCTACGACTATTACAGCATGTGGGCTTTCCAGATGTACGGGCCGGTTTGGTCACAACTCTACGGGAAAAAATACTACCCGCAATACGCCGCCGGATTTATGAGCAACCTCTCCGACCTGGCCGGCAATTACCCTTACATGTTCAATAAGGAGGGACACATGAACATGTGGGGGCGAAGCATTGCTTACCGCTTTGCGGCGGTGGTTCCGCTGGCGCTTACCGGCTACCTGGAAAATAAATCAAACGTAAACTACGGCTGGATGCGCCGGATAGCATCGTCTACCCTGCTCCAGTTCCTGGAAAACCCGGAATTCCTGGAAGACCGGGTGCCTGCGCTGGGCTTTTACGGGCCTTTTGAGCCGGCCGTACAGATCTACAGCTGCCGGGGCAGTGTGTACTGGATGGGCAAGGCTTTCCTGGCCCTGCTGCTGCCGGCAGACAACGTGTTCTGGACGGCAAAAGAGAACAATGGCGCCTGGGAGCAGGAGCTGCAAAAAGGGAAGGTCTATAACCGGTTTCAGCCCGGTTCAGAACTGCTGATCACCAGCTATCCCAACAGCGGCGCGGCGGAGGTCAGATCGTGGTGTCATGAAACGGTAGCCGGCGACTGGCAGAAATTCAGAAGCGGCGAGAACTACAACAAGCTGGCCTACAATACGGATTTCCCCTGGATGGCCGACGGGAAAAACGGGGAGATCTCCATGAACTACGGGGTCATCAATGCCGGAAAAGAGTGGGAAGTGCTTCGCTTATATACCTTCAGAAGCTTTGAAAACGGGGTGTACCGGCGCGATGCCGGACTGGAAACGAACCCGGATATACAATTCCGGCTGGCAGACATTCCCCTGGCCGACGGTATCCTGCGGGTAGATAAGGTGATCTCGCCGGTAGAGACCGGCTTTCAGCTGGGGCATTACTCCCTGCCTGACCTGGGGAAAGGGATCCGGACCTCCACCCGGAAGATAAAAGGGAAAAAGGTACGTATCATCAGTAACGGCGGGTACCGGCTGGCCGTAGTGCCGGTAGAAGGCTGGGAAGATTCGGAAACCGTAAATGCCACCGGTCTGCATCCTGTAAGTGAAAAAAGTGCAGTCATCAGTACCCGGGCCCGTTTCTCGGGAGAGCGGATCCTGATCACCCTTCAGCTATGGAAAAAAGAAGACTTCACGCGCAAAGAGCTTGCCCCGGTCAAAAGTGTCCGGATAGCCCCGGACAAAAGCCGAGTAGACATCCTGCTCACAGACGGCACCCGGAAAACGGTAAAATTTTGAGGACTTGCCTCTCAACCCGGCACTCTCAACTCGTCACTCTCAACCCGGAACTAAATAATACTCTTATGAAAAAATTTCCCCTACTCCTCCTGACCCTCTGGTCACCCGCCCTCTTCGCCCAGTTCACCCCCGGTGAGATCTGGCCCGATAGTAATGGCAGGCACATCAATGCCCACGGGGGTGGTATCCTGTACCGGAACGGAACCTATTACTGGTACGGCGAGATCAAAGGCACCAACTCTACCGCCGAAGTAGGCGTGAGCGTGTATTCGTCGAAAGACCTTTATAGCTGGAAAGATGAAGGAGTAGCCTTGCAGGTAAGCGGGGATCCCGCTTCGGAGATCACAAAAGGCTGCGTAATAGAGCGCCCGAAGGTGATCTACAACGCTAAAACAAAAAAATACGTGATGTGGTTCCACCTGGAGCTGAAGGGGCAGGGATATAATGCCGCCCGCACGGCACTGGCCGTAAGCAACAGCCCCACCGGGCCGTTTGAATACCAAAAATCATTGCGGCCTAACCCCGGTATCTGGCCGCAGAACTTCCGGGAAGAATGGAAAAAGCCCGTGCCGGGTGAAGATACCCTGAAGTGGTGGACCCCTGACTGGTACAAGGCCGTGAAAGAAGGCCTCTTTGTGCGGCGCGACTTGAAGGGCGGGCAGATGGCCCGTGACATGACCCTGTACGTAGACGATGACGGCACGGCCTACCACATCTATTCTGCTGAAGATAACCTGACCCTGAACATTGCCGAGCTGAGCAGCGACTACCAGCGCTTTACCGGCAAATACATTACCCTGGCCCCGGCCGGCCACAATGAAGCTCCCGCCATTTTTAAGCAGGACGGCTGGTATTACCTCATTACCTCAGGCTGCACCGGCTGGGACCCTAACGCGGCCCGTTCGTTCCGGGCGCGGTCGGTTTTAGGTCCCTGGGAGGCACTGAAAAACCCGTGTGTGGGTGAAGGAGCCGGGCTTACCTTTCATTCCCAGAGCACGTTTATCCTCCCGGTAGCCGGCAAAAAGAATGCTTTTATTTTTATGGCCGACCGCTGGAAACCCAGAAACCATATCGACGGCCGCTACATCTGGCTACCCGTAAAAGTGGTGAACGGCCAGCCGGTGATCGAATGGAAAGATAAATGGGACCTGGGGGTGTTTGACTGAACACTAAAGTTTGCCGCACCCACTTTTTACTATTGACTATCAATAGTAAAAAAAAATACTAAACGGCTGTAATAACATCAAACCCTTTGAAGCTGCCGACAAATTTTTAAGGGTTTAAAAATTTGTAATATGGAAGCTGAGATTTTAAAAGTGATATGATGTTCTTTATATAAAAAGGGGAGACATAAATTTAATGACTGCGGTCATTGTGAAGGGTGCGGTGTTGAATGAAAGCGGGTGTTTGTTTGTAAAGAAATAAAGTATTTATATTGCAAATACTAATGTAAAAGACTATTCTAGAAGTAGTTCACTTATAAGAGAAGTACTAATTTTTATCCCGGTTTGTAATTCTAACCATAACCATTGTCCATTCGGATTATTTTCGAGGAAGTAAAATCTCCCGTCTTTACTAAGTGCAAAATCTAAGGCAGAATAAATAAGGCCTTGATTTGACATATATTTATGTATATTTCGTTCGACTTTACTGGGGAGTCTAATCATCTCATGTCTAAGTTGTGATGGTGAGACAGCTCTAAAGTCTTCTACCGTAAGAGGGTTTTCCTGGGAGTAAATTTTGAATGCAAATATTTTGGAGCCAATTACGACAACTCTGATGTCCGCGTCTTTATTTATATATTCCTGAAACAAAGTAGGACAATATTTTATCGACTCAATGTTTTCTTCAATAAATTCATGAGTTACCAATCTGTTGAATAGAGGGTAAATGTATCGGTCTGTTTGAAAGTTAGGTTCATCAAGGCTTTTTGTTGATATTGATGGGATATTGGAAATAAACTCAAGGGCAGCTTTAGGGTCATTGGTAGCAATAGTCTTAGGTATGTCAAATCCAATTGATTTTGCTGTGGTAAGTTGTTGCAGTTTTATTCGGGCTTTATGCAGGCAGGGAAGAGGGTTTACCCATTTTGAAGTATCATGAGTGGCAAAATAAATACCTCGCAATATAGCTGTAGATTGTTTATGAATAAACTGAGTAACTTTGGGGTCTATTGTTTGAAACGCAAAATCTTTTGGCCGCCGGTACCATACACTTGTTATTTCATTTGATTTTATAAGTCTATCACTGTCTTTAATCAGGAGTTTAAAACCTGTTTCACTAAAGCTGATAACACAATTTTCAATAAAATGTTCAGTGTTCAACCTAATCACATTCTCTGCCAGGCCGCGTATGTTTAAGGCGTTGATGATATAATCGGCATGGGCATCATCAATAGAGGTAATAACAAGTATTTTAGCAGACTTCATATTCAACTCTTTCTAACAGATCTCTGGCAAATTGATTAGGGAATGCGTCTCTTAATAAGACCATAGTATGCTTTTCTCCAACATCAGATATAGTTGATCTACCGCTTATTTTAAACCCTAACTTGATATTCATTCTAAGTGATGGGGAGTTAGAGACTAAAACGGTGATAGTCACTTTTCGCAATTTTGGGTGATATCTGAATAAATAATCATAAACTATTGCTGCAAGCGTGACACCTTTACCTTTATTTAATAAAGGAGGAATTATTCCTCCTACAACGACACAGTTGTGTTCATTAAAACATAAATGGGAAAATGCTAAAGGATAGTCTTCCTTATTTAAGAGAATAATTCTTTTTACAGTCGGATACACTGTTAGGACAGACTCTTCAAGATATTTGTTTAAATCAAAAGAAACTTGGTTGAACCCGAAGTTACTTACCCATAAAATATCTGAAAAGCATTCCTTATACACGGAAAGATACCTTTTGTCAAACTTCTTGAGGACATACATTTAAGGGAATAATTTCTCTAATCAGTTCCTTTGTCATCATTGGCCTCATCACTGTCAGTATGTATAAATCCTGTTGTTTCCGCACAGTTAGAAGTGGTAGTTGGTTCTGTATCCCCACCTAATGTTAGCAAATCGCTTATCTGAGTGGTGGGGGCATAAATGATTTTTTTGGGATATACTTTATACCCTCTTTTTGACATATTAATTTCCTCTAAGTCAAGGAGTCCGAAGGGTATAATACTTACTTTAGTCATAGTTTTATAATTTAATGTTTACGAATACGAAATTTGTAAGCTTCGGTAAGCAAATATATTAAACTCCCAATAAATTGTATAATTTTTTTCATAATACTGTCTCTTTTTCTTTGTACAAGAGTGAGATAACCACAGACAAAATCAAAACTCCACCTACTATTCCCAATGAAATGGGTGATGGAATATGCAACCAAGGCGAAATAATCATTTTGACACCGATAAAAGATAATATGATTGACAAACCATAAGGTAGTTTGCTGAACATGTGAATAAAATTTGACAACAGGAAATACAAAGAGCGCAATCCAAGAACAGCAAAGATGTTAGACGTATAAAGAATAAACGGGTCTTTTGAAACGGCAAATATTGCAGGAATACTATCTACTGCAAACAACAAATCAGTAAACTCAATAACTGCAATTACAGTTAGTAAAGGAGTTGCCATTTTTATCCCGTTTTGAATGGTAAAGAATTTATCACCATCAAAGTTATCGCTCACTTTATATAGTTTACGAATCAGTTTTGCTCCGGCAGAATTACTGAAATCCTGATCTTCCTCATCATCTCCGCCTCCCCAAGATTTAATACCTGCATAGACCAAAAAGACTCCGAAAAGAGTGAGTACTATGTTTATATTCCACTTCAAAGGTTTTAAACCAAAGAAATCTAAAATAGGATTTAGATAGGTCACTCTAACCAATCCGACTCCCGCAAAAATAAATATAGCTCGGAATATCAATGCTCCAATAATACCCCAAAATAAAACCTTATGATGTAATTCTCTGGGTACTTTAAAGAATGAAAACACCAAAATGAATACAAATAGATTATCAACCGATAATGCTTTTTCGATCCAATATGCTGTCTGAAACTGTGTAAACTTGTCTATTGCCAAATCATGTCCTCCGGAATCTTGATTGAAAACGTAGTAAACCACAACTGAAAAGACCATTGACAACGAAATCCAGACGATTGACCATATCGTAGCTTCTTTTGTTGACACAATGTGGCTTTGTTTGTTGAAAACACCAAGGTCTAATAGTAGCATAATGACTACTGTAATTCCAAACCCCCAAACCAAGCCAGGATGTAATTGTAGAATACTTTGTTCCATTCTGTAATTATTTGTATTTAATTGTTTACTAATTGAACTATTACTAATCGTCCGCCGTCTTCTTTAGAAAGCAGAATTTTCTTCCCATCGGTTATATCAACCGAGGATCCTATTGGGACATCTTTATCATCTGTGATGTCTTTCATAGAGGTTAATTTTCTGTTTATCAAAATCCACTTACCGTTATGGAAATGAAAGTCCGCAACAGGTTGCGTTTGATCAGGTGTAAGCCTTTCGTTCGGGAAAACATTTCTGTTGGAGTGCCACTGATAAATATTTTGTCCTGAGTAAACCATAAGGCGATGATTTTCTGGTCTGAAATTTCCTGCTTTTGGGGAATAATAAAGATTCAAAACTGGCAACTGACCTTTGTATTGAGTTCCGCAAAAAGGGCAACAGGGTTTTCTGCTGTTATCAAATACAAACCATTTTTGTTCACAATTTGGATTTTGGCAGGGTTGCATCAAATCCACTGTTTTTATCAGTGCCTGTTCCCATTCGTCTGCGGTGGGTCTTATGTTTGGGTTTTGCAGACCATCAATGAATGCTTTATCAAACAGTGCTTTCAGGTAAGGACCGGTGATATTGTATGGCATTTTATTTACATCAGCCCAAGGCAAATAAGTTGACTTTACTTGATTGAGTTTTGGTCTGTTTGACTTGTCAGTTGGATGCTCTACAAACAAAGCCTTCGCCCCCATTGAAAGTTCCTCGTCTTTTTGTGGATCGGTATCATGGATTTTCCCACCGCGTAGAGGGTGTCGATATAACAGATACATATAAATCATTATCGCAAGAGCATGACGGTCGGTTTGTATACTTGGCAGCTTTCGATTCGGGTCTGTTTTAGGCAAATGCTTGGTAGCCATTACTTCGGGTGCAATAAAATCAGGCGTTCCAATTACATCAGGAGGAAACTTGCCTGGCACAACCAAACCGTCAATGTCAATAATGGCAGCTTTTCCCGTTACAGGGTCTATCAATACATTCTTATAGGATAAATCGGAATGCGCCAGACCTGCCGCGTGCATTCTTTTAACGGCCCGGCTAATTTTAATACAGATTGCAATGTACTTTCCCCAATCGCCCAATTCCGATTTATCCAAATGCAGTTTGAACTGTTTGCTTCTGAATTGTGCCGAAGCAAACCATTTTCCCTCTTTCTCCTTTCCTTTTATTGAAGCAAAATTTCCTGCTGCTGAATTGTAACCTTGCTGAAAGAAAAACTGTTTCTGATATACAGGAACAATAATGCCTGTTTGTCCGTTGTGTTCAACAATATCATAAGGCCAACAGAATAAGTCTTTCCAATATTCACCTCCAATGTTTTCAAAAATGCTTTTTCTGTATTTAACTACAATATTGCTCAATCGCTCTTTGGAATTAAAATCCTGCTTATCACGAAAGAATGCAACTACGTAAGATTTGTCTGGTGCAAAATACACATCTTTCATTCCGCCTTGCATTGGCGAACCGTCATCAACAAACTGATATGTTTTGCCTTCAGCTGTTTTTACTGTGATAGTCTTACTCATATCGTTTAGTATAAAATGGCTATGGTTCTGTCATCGTGGTTGCCAGGGCTCCAGAAGTCCAGCCAGTTCATCAGGTCAATTTCTATTTCTCCAGTCGGTTTTGTGAAGTCTATTATAGAGTTATCCTCATTTTCTTCGCTTAAATCCTTCCATAGGTCATTCCATTTTTCGATCTTGTTGAGGTTGGCATCGGTTTGAAACTTGGGGTCTGTAATTCCGTCTGTCATAAGGATGAGAGCCGTAAAATCATCCACAATTTTGAAGCGAACACGGTTAGCATAGGCTCCATCAGAAAAAATTTCACTCATGGTGAGAAAACGGGTTTGCCCTGCAAACTCCCCACTGTCGGGAGTTCCTAAAACATACACTTCGTTCTTATCCTTGTCGTAAATTCCAATGCCACCATCACCTACCCAAAAGGAAGCGATCATGTACTTGTGTTCGTATTTTTTTATCAGGGCGAAAATCAGCGTAGTGGAATAATCCCGTATTTCAGAATTTTTTCCCACTGCTTCTACACGTATTTTTTGTTGGGCGGAGAATGCCGCTTTACCCAGTTGCTCTATAAAAAGGCCACTTAATCTTTTTTGATTTTCTTCTGAGTCATCCACCAGTAGATTGGCTATTGCAGTATCAATTTCATTTAGTTTCTCTTTTTCTATGTTTTTAAAGAAATCGACTACGGTTTCACAAGCGATTTCAGATCCCTTTCGACTATATTTTGCAGACCCCGCACCGTCAGCCACTGCTATTATTCCCCATCCGGTTTCTTCATTATAATTGAAATCAAAGGCATCATCACGGGGTTTACCTTCATGGGCATGGCTTCTTCCACGCTTTGAGCCAATAACCAACTGCTTAGAACCGAACTCAAAGTGAGTGGAATCGTTATCAGGTTTATAATATTCTATATCTGATGGAGTGGGGGCATTTTTCCAAAGTGATTTTGGATCATTATTTATAAAGAGTTTAATTTCCTTTTCGTGAAAAGGCGAGTCCTTTGTTTCACTTTTTAGTTTAAAATTGAGAATCAAAACAAATTCCCCTGCCACTTTTGGAATCCCTGAAATCTTACTTTCCTCTTTATTAAGATCAAGGCCCGTTTCTTCACTGCTTGAAAGGTAGTAGTCTCCAATGATGTCAGATACCTGCGTAACATCAAGTGCAAATTCATACTGTCTGCCCACAGTGCCGTTTGTCAATACAATTTGTTTGGATTTTATATCCTCAATCTGTGTTTTTTCTTTCCACTTATCTATCATTGCCTGTTGAGTATTTTTAATTGAATTGAAAGCACTGATAATGGCCTCATCATTTACAAAGCCATCTATCAATGATGAGTGGTGTTTTTCGACTACCACTTTACGCTTTTGCATCAATTGTTCAAAATATCCTCTTATGTCATTCATAAATTATCCTTGTGTTCTGTTTACATCAAAACTGCCTTCTCCATATTCACCCTGATTGCCGCACCAGGGACAAGTATTGACCTGCTCATAGCCAATGCAATGAATACCGCCGCACTGACAAGCCGCAAAACCAAATTGATTGCCGCAACTTGGACAAGTAGGGGCACCTCGCAATTCTTCGGTATTTATTTTTTGAGAAATGGCACTTGAATCCGATAATTCAAAATAAGAATTGTCCACTGGGTAGGCACCGACTAAGCGATAATGCCGTGTGGTTAATTCCAAATCGCCAAATTCAGCGTTGCTTAAGTTTTTTCTAAATTTGATTAAATAAGGCCGTTCGGTATTTTGGCATTTTGCGGCAAACACGGCAAAATTGTCATCAACAATTTGTCTCGGTTTTTCTTTAGTCAGGTCAATTTTTTCAATGATATCATTATCTGTTTTTGAAAGTTCAAAGCCCGAACCGTTGCTGTCCACACTTAAACTGCTTGATTTGATTGAAGCTGTAACCCAACGGAAAAATTCTCTGTATGATTGCGGCGTTGTGTTTTTAAAAAGTAACACATCTTCAGTCAGTTCTTTCAGCAACTGCAAGTCGGTTTCTTCACCAAAAGAAACTGCGACTAAGTTGGTTTTGCATTGCCAATTTTGTTTCCATTCATTGAAAGCGGCTTTGGTGTCGTCAGTGGGAACTCCGTCAGTAAACAGGAAAATAATCGGTTTCCAATCTCCTTTTTGTTCGACTGTTGTTTTAATTGTGTTTTTACGCAATTCAAACATCAGATGCCCTAAACCAACGCCTAACGAAGTGCCTCCACCAATCGGGAATTTAGGCGGATAAAAATTGATAATATCCGTTAGCGGAACTAAGGTTGTCGCTTGGCCTGCAAACACGATGATTGAAATATGCACCGTTTCCAACGCATACGGGTCAGCTTTCAGTTCTTTGATGATTGTAGCCAATCCTTCCTCCACAAATTGAATTTGTTCCCCAACCATTGATTCAGAAACGTCAACCAGAAAATATATTGGTAATCGTCTGTTCATGATTCAATTATTTATTTTCTCGCTAAATCCCTTTATACTATCCTCAATAAATCCAGTCATCTGCATTAGTATTTCTTTCGGTTCTATTTCGTTTATATTAAATGCTAATTCAGTGATATGTTTCTGCTTATCCAAAAGGTTCTTATTAAGCCCTAATATTATAATTTTGTAAGGTTTAGGATTTAATGTTTTTAATTCTTCGATTTGTGTTAGATAGTTATCTTCAGATTCGCCAAATAAGAAAATAAGTAGAGTATATTTCCAATCACCCTTTTGTTCGGATGTTGTAGGGATTAGTTCTGTTTTTACTTTTTGAATGATTAAATCCAATGCTTTTCCTAAATATCTTTTATTTGTTGTTGGCTGTATTAATGGCACTTTTAATTTATCTACTACTTCAAGTTCTAAAATACATTGAGGGGTTTTACCACCATACTCAAGCACTGAAACATGCAAGGATTCAAGTAAATAAGGGTCAAACTTGGCTTCTCTTATTAGTGAACCAATAAAATCATTTACCTGCTGGATAGGTTTTCCAACTGTCGTAGAGGAATTATCTACTAATATGTATAATGGTAGTCTTCTCATTATGGTAAATGATTTATCAATTTATTCCAGCGGATGGCTTCAGAGACTTCATTATTGTTGGTTTTTCTTCTCATCAGTGGCTTGAAGTTTATTCTGTAAGCGTTATTGGAAGTGACCAAATAGAGAAAAACATTCTTAATATACATTTCCTGTGCTCCCAATAAGTTTGGGGAAGTAGCGGCTCCAATAGCGGCTCCGGTAAGCATGTTTCTAGTGGTTCTATTTCCTCCTATTAACCCTCCGGCCAATGCTCCTATCAGTGTATTAGGTAGTGAAATTGTACGATTACTTTTACCTTCAAAAATCTCGATTTCACATTTCCTAATATGGCTAATATGGTACAAATCGACTGTGCTTTTAAAAATCCGGAACAACGCGAATTTTTTTTGTGAGACGTCATAACATATTGCCCATGAAAGGTCTCCACTTACGTAGCAATCATTTACGTTAAAACCAACCTTGACTAATTTATTGCTAACCCAACCGGCAACGAGCTTTTTACCAAAAAAGTAGTAGGTGAGTAGTCCCAAGATAAAGTAGTAGGTGAGTAGTCCCAAGATAAATATGTATAGGGTTGTCTCCATCGCACAGTATTGTTAAATGACAAAATGAACTTCTGTTGGTGGCGATGGTAAAACTATCTCATCACTTGTTCCGACACTCCTGTTGCCTGTGCCAATGGAAGCCGAAACCCATTTAAAAAACGACATCAATGTTGAACTGTCTGCTGTGTCTAAATGAACAACATTGTCGGTCAATTCTTTAAGATAACTGTCATTGGCTTCAGCACCTGCTGCACACGCCACTATGGTTGCAAAGTTTTTTGACTTTATCTTTGGTACTATTTCACGATATAGGGCAATGTCAGATGGCTTACCGTCTGTCATTAAGAAAAGTAGTGGCCGCCAATCTCCTTTTTGATTAGGGGTGCTTTTAATAATTTCGCTATTCAGTTTTTCATGAAGTAGTTGCAACGCCGCTCCCATGTGTGTTGGCCCGGACTCTGGTGTTGTAATTTCCGGAAGTTGCAGACTTTCCAGTTCTGTCAATGGTATAAGTTGCTTCACTTCCCTGTCAAAAGTGATTATGCTAATACTTACAGATTCAAGAGCGAAAGGATCTTGTCTTAGCTTTGAAACCAAGACCTGCAAGCCGTTTTTGACAGCCTCAATCCTTTCGCCACGCATTGAGCCGGAAGTGTCCAACAATAGATATACAGGTAATCTACGCATACTTATTTCAGAAGCGATTCAAGGTTTAAAGGGAAATTCTTGGATGTAGCTTTTAAATGCAACAACAGGTTTCTTTCTATAGAATCAATCTGATCATCGCCTTTTATTTTATTGTAAAGCCATTCAGCTTCGTCAGTGTCAATTTCACCGGCAGAATTTTCGTCATCTAACAAATAACCTGATACGGCCTTAATAAAAAGTGTTTCCCAGCCTGAATGATTTTCTTTGCCGGAGACTCCATTATTCAGATCGAAAAGGAGTTCCACTTCTTCTTTATCAATTTTACCGTCAGCATACAGCACGGTTTCCAATTCTTTTACTTCTGCTTCGTCTATTACCCCATCAGCAAGAAGCTCGTTTTTTAATTGTTCTAAACTTTTCATTTTGCTAGTTTGATTGTTTTTCCCCAGTTATGTCACTTTGAGGGCAGGCCGTTATCACCACCATGAATGTGGCATTTGTATCCTGTTCCTTTGCAATTGATGCATCGCATATCATTTCGTCTTCCACTAGTATTGCACTCAGGGCAACGAATAAGAGCAGTGGAGCATTTTTTACAATATTTGTAATCCATAGCCGTATATTTTATATATCCTGTTAAACAACTATATTTACTTCGGGTGGAGGAGGGGGCAGTTCGTTTAATCCTGCTACTTCTTTGCCTCCGCTTTCCACTTTTTGGCTTCCTGTACTAATAGAGGCCGATACCCATTTAAAAAATGCCTTGATGGTTGCCGAATCCGCTGTGTCAAGTGATACAACTACCTCAGTTATTTGTTTCAAAACACCCGTATCTGCTCCTGCACCTGCGGCACACGCCACAGTGATTCCTACACTCCTTCGTTGAAATTCTGCAAGTCCTGTTTGCCAATGGTCGGTTGGGCCTCCGTCTGTCATGATAAATACCAAAGGCTTCCAGTCCCCTTTTTGCTCAAAGGTTGATTTGGCTACCTCACGATCTATACACTCTGCCAGTAGTTTCAAACCAGCTCCCAATGAAGTTACGCCGCTGGCATTGATTGAAGGCTCTTGAAAAGATGCAAGGTCAGTCAGCGGCACGAGCTGCTGTACGTTGCTGTCAAAAGTGATAATACTGATAAATGCAGTTTCGAGTGCATAAGGGTCTTGCCTTAGGGTTGATACTAACACTTGTACACCGTTTTTTACGGCTTCAATAGGCTCTCCACTCATTGAGCCGGAGGTATCCAATAATAGGTAAACGGGTAATCTTCTCATTTTATAGATAATTTAGGGGTACTGTTTGAATTGTTTCCTGTAGCTTTTTATCCCGTGTAGGTTCACCGATAGCATTGAATTTCCAGTCGTTATTTTTTTTATAAAATACACCCATTATCATAGAAACATGCCCGGCGAAACCTGGATTTTGAGATATATTATAAGTGGCAAATACTTCATTCACCCTTGTTGGAGTTCCTTCGTAAATACGAATGGAAGCGAAAGGGATGGTTCCGAAATCCTGCCCTTTGTAGCTGTGTAAGACAAAGGCCACATAAGTAACATTTGAGCTTAATCTGTTAAAATCCACCGTTATAATTTCATTGTCCAGGCCATCATCACCCTCCATATCTCCTGTCAAATCATCTCCACTATGTTTAATAGAGCCGTCTTTGGAACTAAGGTTTCCGAAGTAGACAACATCTAGGGCAGTTTTAGTGCTGTCATATAAAATGCAACTCGCATCAAGATCTACTGCTTCCTTAGTAATTCCGCCAAACCACCCTTTTTTCTCTATAGCTCCCCAGTTTACTCCTACACAGATATTTTGAAGTTTGGCTCCGTTATTTTTTTCAAGGTTTATTCTCTGACCTTTTTGTAAATTGATTGCCATATCACTTTGGTTTTTAGTTATATTTATTAAGATAATCTTCTAATCCACCCTTCATGCCTATGCCTACTGCTTCAAATTTCCATTCACCATTTCTTTTGTATATCCTGCCAAACTCTACGGCAGTTTCAATTGAGAAATCTTCATCCAGCTCGAACATGAGAATTACCTCCTGAGTAATAGCATCGAAAATGCGGATAAACGAGTTCCTGACCTGTCCAAAGTTTTGATTTCTTGCTACTGCATCATGTATGGTGACTATGATGATGATTTCAAAGGCGGAGCTTTCTATTTTTGATAAATCCACAATAATCTGTTCATCATCACCATCCCCATCGCCAGTAAGATTGTCTCCGGTATGGGTTACTGCATCGTTAGGGCTTGTTAGATTATTATAAAAGATAAAATGCTTGTCGGAGAGTAATTTTTTATTCTCTCCGAGAATAAATGCTGATGCATCCAGGTCAAAAGATGAGCCTGTAGACGAATTATTGGTATCCCAACCCACCCCTATAGTAAACTTGGGTGTAGAAATTGTTTCCCTTTGTCCCTTTTGTAAATTAATTGCCATAGTTAGAGGTTATTTGATAATTTGACCTTTGTAATATTTTGATAAAAAGAATCCTAAATCTTCATTATATCCAATACCTGATGCTTCGAATTTCCACTGACCATTTCGTCGATAAAGTCGGCCAAACTCTATCGCTGTTTCAACAGAAAAGTCTTCTCCCAATTCATACTTTGCTACTTCTTGTCCTGTAGAATCATCTACAATGCGTATGTAAGAATTTCTGATTTGTCCAAAATTTTGCTTTCGTTGTGTTGCTTCGTGAATGGTAGCCACAAACAAAATTTCGTAGATCCGATTGTCAACTTTAGATAAATCCACCTCAATGACTTCGTCATCACCTTCTTCACTATTGCCACCTGTTGGATCATCTCCGGTGTGATGTAAGGCATTATCAGGGGAATCAGCATTTCCGTAAAAAATGAAAAATTGTTCAGCAGGGATTAACCGGTTTGAGTCAATCATAAATGCAGAGGCGTCTAAATCAAAATCATGTCCTGTACCTTCGTTTGGATTCCATCCTAGACCTACACTCATTTTGGTAAGTCCGATACTAATTTTTTGTCCTTTTTGTAGATTGATAGCCATAGGGTATTGTTGGTTTTGGTTCTGTATGGGCATAAAAACAGCGTGGGCTAATTCCTTTGCTCGTATCAGAGGTCCTTGCAAAACCCACACTACAAAGCAAAAGGAACGCCCACGCTTTACGTGAGCGTTTCCACTTTTACCTCCCTGTAGTGTATAGAAAGATTTGCAAGGTTTCTGATACAGGAAATTTTAAAGCGAAACGCTAATATTTTATATGTCTTTTTTCAGTTTTATTTCATTCCGTATTATTTGGTTTGGCACAAATATAAATATTCTTTGAAAAATCCTAATATATTGTGGTGTAAAAATGTGGTTAGGCTAAGAAAGTTGAAACGAAAAGTGATAAGGATAATAAGCTTTGCAGTGTTGTGTTCATAATTATTTTTCAACTTTACTAATCCTCAGCACATAATCCAGCAGGAGCAATACGGCCATGCCCAGCACCGTAAGGGCATATACCGGAGGGATATCGGGAGAGGGGAGAGAAGAAAACTTTTGGGCAACCGGTCCGAAAGAGGCATCCGGGGTACCGAAACGACTTCCGATAGCCCATACGATAACCGCAAAAGCGGCAATGGCTACCCGTCCCCACAAGCCCAGCAGGGGGCGCGGTTCTGATGAGGCGGAAACCTTTTTCATCACCTGCGCAGCAAAACCGGCGGAGGGCTTATCGGCCGGGAGGTGCTGCAGCAGCTGCTCAAACGAAGCTTCCCGCAGCCTGTCTTTCTCCGCTTCGGCATGCACGCTTTTCATCACCGCTGATGAAAAATCAGCGGCGGGCCTGTCGGTCAGCGGGGTTTCCCTCAATATTTTCTCCAGCTTCTTCATGCCTGTCAGCCTTTAGCTATCCGTTACTTTTTCGCGGGAGCACATGCCTCCCGGCGCTTATAATAAAAACCGTAAACGTTCCTGTAAAGTTTTCCTGGCCCTGAATAACTTTACCTTGATATTCATTTCCGAAAGTCCGCTGATATCAGCGATTTCGCGGATGGAGCAGTCGTCCATATAAAACAACGTGATCAGCAGGCTTTCGGTAGGCGGCAGGGCATCTACCGCTTTTTTGATCGCCTCGCTTTGCTCTTCTTTCAGCAGCTTCTGAACCGGTGTATCGGTATGGCCCTGCTTTTCGTAACCGGCCTCGTCTATTTTTAAAAACCGTTTTCCGTGCGTTTTATCAATAGCCGAGCGGTAGATAACGGTGTAGAGCCAGGTAGAAAACTTCGACCGTCCTTCAAACCGGTGAATCTGCTGATACGCCTTAACAAAGCCCTCCTGGGCAGCGTCTTCGGCATCTCCCGCATTCTTCAGGATCCTGTAGGCAATAGTGAAGGCCATATCCTGGTACTTGTCTACCAGGAAGCGGAAAGAAGCGGTATCTCCTCTTTTTACTCTTTCCACATACATCAGGTCTTCGTGCATCAAAAATGTTACGTTAACGGTATGACAGGTAAAAGACGGAAAAGGTTACAGCAAAATCGTATTATTTTCTGAGCGGAGCTCACAGAATAAATCCGGGGAGAACCGCTGACATATTCATGAGCGATAAATAATTGGATTTTGCTGTAACCTTTCCCTGCCTGCTCCTGTCTCATGACCAAAAATTAAAATAATTATGGGACCAGGAGAAACTTTTATCGCACTTATTGGCGGAATAACTATTCTAGGCTATGTTTTTTTTACGGCGAGGCACCGCGAGAGGATGTCAATGATTGACAAAGGAGTTAGCGCTTCCCTTTTTACCTCCAAAGAAAAAAGCAGCATCCGGTTTACCCTTAAGCTGGGTATGCTGTCTATCGGGATTTCAATGGGCATAATAGCCGGGATGATCCTTATGAAGCTGTTTGATGACATCAACGATGCCATTGTGGTGGCCATGATTTTAATGTTTGGCGGGATCAGCCTGATCGCCAACTTCATGGTAGAGCGAAAAATGGATGAAAAAGCGGATTAAACGATCCGGACACACCGTAAATCCTCACAACAAAAATATTTTGCCGTTTACCTTGTATTGCAAGATACCTTGCATAAAATAATACATACATAAAGCTGTTATTTAAAATTTACAAAATGAAAAAGCTACTGCTTAACGCATTATTATGCCTTTTTGCCGGGGTTTTTACAGCCCGTGCGCAACACCAGATCAGGGGGATGGTCACCGATTCAGCCTCCGGGAAGCCGCTGGAATTTATCACCGTAACATTGCTGAAAGATCAGAAGGCGGTAAAGGGAAATTATACCGGAGCCGACGGGGTTTTTACGTTCCGTGAGCTGGGTCCGGCCGCATACGAAGTGCAGGTCACGGCTGTGGGCTACCGCAACTGCGTATTGCCCGTAGAGATCACCGATCGTTCTGTGGATCTCGGGAAAATAGCCGTACGGGAAAACGCAGCCGGTCTCCGGGAAGTAAAGATCACCGCTGCCAAACCCATCGTACAGCAGGAGGCCGACCGTATCCTGTACGATACCCAGGCCGATCCCGAAAGCAAGGTATTTAATGTGCTGGACATGATGCGGAAAGTGCCCTACCTGTCGCTCGATGCCGACGACAATATTCTCCTGAAAGGAAACGGTGGCTTTAAGATACTCCTTAACGGCAAGCCTTCGGGCATGCTGGAAAGAAACTACAAAGACATCCTGAGAAGCATGCCGGCCTCGTCTGTCCAGCGCATTGAGGTCATTACCACGCCGCCTTCCAAATACGATGCCGAAGGCTTGTCGGGCATTATCAACATCATTACGAATAAACGGGTAGACAACGGCTATACCGGTAACCTGAACACCAGCTGGCGGTTTCCGGCGGGTGGCCCGGGTGCAGGGGGCTCGGTTTCGGCCCGGCTGGGCAAGTGGGGGCTGTCTGCTTTTGGCGGAGCCAGCCGTTACGATGTCCCGGAGCTGTCTTTTGTCAATACCCGCTCTACCTTCAGGGAGCTTCCCACCCTTACAGATCAGCGGGGCACCAACAGCTCGGAAAGCGATAATGCTTACCTGGGGCTGGAGGTCAGCTACGATATCGATAGCCTGAACCTGATCTCCGGCCAGCTGAATGTGAACGGCAACCGGAATAACGGGCTGGAAACGCAAACCTCGCGGCTGGAAACGGGTAGCGGCCTGGATCAGTACTACCGGCTTCTGAATACCGGTACAGGCCGGGGTAACGGCCGTGACGTGGCCCTGAACTACCAGCGGGGCTTTAAAGCCGATAAAAACCGGCTTCTTACGTTCTCATACCGGTATTACGGCTTTGAAAACAACCAGCAAAACACCATCGGTATTGATGACCGCTTTCAGTATGAGCTGCCCGATTACCGGCAATTGAACGACCAGCGGTTTTCCGAGCAGACCCTGCAGACCGACTTTGTGTACCCGTCGAAGACGCTCAGCGTGGAAGCCGGGCTGAAGGCCATATTCCGGAAGAACGAGAGTAATTTCGGCTATCTTAACCGGGAGACAGATACCGGTGAATACCAGCAGGCCGACTCGCTCAGCAATCATTACCTGAACGCACAAACCATCTACGGCCTCTACAATACCTACCGTTATAAGTACAAGGGCTGGAATATCCGGGGCGGCTTCCGGGTAGAGCAGACCCTGCTCGATGCCGACTTTATTTCCACCCATTCCAAAGTCAGGCAGAATTACTTCAACGTCATTCCAACAGTAGCGCTGGGGCATAAGGCAGGCAAAGGCAACCTTACCCTGAGCTATACCCAGCGTATCCAGCGGCCGGGCATTTACCAGCTGAACCCCTTTGTGGACCGGACCAACCCGAATTTTGAACGTACCGGGAATCCTGACCTCCGGCCGGCTATCATGAACGATATGAATATAGGCTACAGCTGGGCAAAGAAGACGTCGGTCAGTGTGATTGTGGGGTATGTTTTCATCAAAGATATGATCTTCCCGGTGCTGGTGTACAACCCGGCTACGGGCATCTCCAGGTCGTCGTACCAGAATGTGGGGAAGGCCCGGCTGTTTCCTACGGTGTTTCTGAACACCAGCCGGCCGCTTTCAAAAGAATGGAACCTCAGCGTGAACTGGCGATTGGCCTACGGGGAGACCGAAGGCCTGGTGAACAATGAGCAGGTTAAAAACCGGGGCTTCATGTACGCGATATACGCTTCTACGGGATATCGGCTGCCCAAAAGCTGGCGGATCAACGCCGGTCTTGACTTTAACGGTCCGGGCATGAATATACAGGACCGGACCAACAGCGCGCTGTTTTCTTCGGTGAGTGTAAGCAAAGATGTGGTGAAAGACAAGCTCACGTTCTCCGGCTCACTGAACAATCCTTTCCGTAAATACCGGAAAAGTATCCGCGACAGCTTCGGGCCTGATTTTGTACAGTACAATGAACGGAACAATTATTTCCGGTCTGTATCGCTCAGCCTCAACTATAAATTCGGTAAGCTCAAAGAGCCGATCCGCAAGGCGGCCAGGAGCATCAGGAATGATGATGTGCAGAACGAAGGAAGATAAAAGATATAAGTTAAAAGATAAAAACTAAAAGTTAAAAGTGAAGGACAATAGTAAAAGAAGTGTTCCGCAACTTTTAACTTTTAGTTTTTAACTTTTATCTAAAACCTCACGTCCGCCACCTTCACCCTCTGTGCCGGCATATCTGTGCGCCCCTCCAGGTCGGCCTGGTCGGTTTTCTGGATAAAAATGCTCAGGATCTGCCGGTCTTTCCATAGCTCGGTGTCAAACGTAGGTTCCCAGGAGCCCACGTTATCCGGGAGCAGGTCTTTTATTTTCCACTTGTTACGGCGCAGGTTTTTATTGATGGCCAGGGAAACTTTACTACCCCTTTCTTCGTCGCGGAAAATAAGCACGGCCCCGTTTTTCCAGGCGCCGATCACCTGCGGCCGCGAAACCGGGATACGTTTGGTGCCTACGCCGCTCAGGCTGAAAGGCGTTTTACGGAATCCCAGGTTCTGTGATTTCCAGGTACCGTTCAGGTTATAGATCACGCGGTACTGGGGGACATCCGAATCCTGATCACGCCAGTAAGTGGCAATGAAAGGCCGGCCCTGTTTATCGGCAAACATAGAGGTCTGGTTGATCAGCTCGCTACGCTGCGGAACGGGGTAAATGTATTCGGCCGTGGCGGCATTAATGGGAAGCGTATATTTTTCGCCGGTTGACTTCTCCCAGGTTTTTCCGCCGTCGGCAGAGCGGGCATAGCACATGTCGTGGTTGGTGGCCACATCCGGCGTTTCGCGCCATACCCAGGAAATATGAATAACGCCCCGGCTGTCAGTGAAGCTTTGCCAGTAGGCATTCCGTTTTCCTTCGCCGTCGATCAGGTTGCTGTGAAGCTGCTTCCATTGCTGAGTGGAGAGGTCGTATGTATTAATAACCAGGTTACCTTTTCCCGAGGAGCCGTCGCGGTACATAAACAGGAGGCCGCCGTTGGGCATCTTAAAAAACTCCGGGTAGGTGACATGGTTCTCGTTGCGGCCCGTCATCGGTATTTCAGGTGAAAACTCAAGTGAAAAAGGCGCTTTGCTCCGGGCATAGCGGAGGGGCTGCCCGTGGTGCCCCCACGACAGGTGCAGGTAGCCCCGGCCATCGGCCATGATGCTGATAGAGCAGTGGGCATCCCTGGCGTTCCCGGTGAACCCGGTATCCTGCAGCTCCCACCGGTTTTCCTGCAGGTTTCTTTTCCCGGCTATCACTTTCCCGTGGGCATCGTAGAATGCAATGAACTGGACGTCCTGAACGGTCACCAGTGCATTTTTACGGAAGATAACCGTGTTTACGGAATTCTGCGCCCAGCCGTCGGCTACTTCCGAAATACGGACTTTCTGGGCAGAGGAAGGAATAAAGAAAAACAGTAAAAGAGCAAGAATGCTACCGGACGTTCGGACCATATTGTTTTTTTTGAGGCTATAAATATCGGGATTAACCACGGGATGAAAGAATTATCAGGGCTGATCTTGCAGTTAGGGTGAAAAATTTCGTTTTTATATACACAACCGTTAAAACATAATACTATGATACAGTCAAAATTTCAATCCTGCATAGAAGCGTGCCGGGAATGCATGGTGATATGCAATCAATGCGCAACGGCCTGCCTGCATGAAAAAGAGGTGGCTCATCTTCGTCATTGCATACAGCTTAATTGGGAATGTGCCGCCATCTGCGAAGCTGCGGTAAAGGTGATGAGCCTGGATGGCAGATTCAGTAAGGAGATCTGCCGGACCTGTAAGGTTGTCTGTACGGCCTGTGCAGAAGAATGTCAGCAGCATGCCTCCATGGGAATGGATCACTGCAAAACATGTGCGGAGGCCTGCCGCAGATGTGCCCGGGCCTGTGAGGAAATGTCTGCAGCAGCGTAACCGCGGCTACGTTGTATAATTTTTTGAAGAATTATTTGATTTTAACAAATATATATTTTAAGTTTGTATTAAAATGTGTCAAAAAGACACTTTTTCAATTCAAAAAATGTGTGAAAAAGACACAATAAGACACTTTCAATCTTTATGCTTATGCGAACCATGTACAAGCTTATCCCGTTCCTGCTGTTGGCAGCACCGGCATTGACCGCCCAGGACAAAAATGCGGCAGGCTACCCGATAACCCCGGTGCCGTTTACCTCGGTGAAAGTCAATGATCACTTCTGGGGGCAGCGTTTAAAAGCCAGCCGGGAAGTGACCATTCCGCTGGCCTTCAGAAAATGCGAAGAAACCGGCCGGTATGACAATTTTGTAAAAGCGGCCCATCCCAGTGAAAGCTACAAAGTAGAAGGCTATTCCTTTGATGACACCGATGTGTACAAAACCATTGAAGGGGCCAGCTATTCCATGCAAACCTACCCGGATAAAAAGCTGGACAGGTACATGGACAGCGTATTGGTGCTTGTGGCGGCCGCCCAGGAACCTGACGGCTACCTTTATACCGCCCGTACCATGAACCCCCTGCACCCGCACGAGTGGGCCGGCAGTAAAAGATGGGAGAAAGAAGAAATTCTGAGCCATGAATTCTATAACCTGGGGCACATGATCGAAGGAGCTATTGCGCATTACCAGGCCACCGGGAAGCGTAATTTCCTGGATATAGCCATTAAATACGCCGACTGTGTGGAGCGGGAGATCGGTGATGCGCCCGGTAAGGAGATCCGGGTGCCGGGGCACCAGATTGCAGAAATGGCGCTGGCCAAACTATACCTCGTTACCGGCCGGCAGAAATACCTTGACCTGGCTAAATTTTTCCTCGACAAACGGGGCTACACTTCCCGGAAAGACGAATACAGCCAGGCGCATAAGCCGGTAGTGGAACAGGACGAGGCCGTAGGGCACGCCGTACGTGCGGTATACATGTATTCGGGCATGGCCGATGTGGCCGCCCTGACCGGGGACCCGGCCTACATCCGGGCCATTGATAAAATATGGGATAACGTGGTGTCGAAAAAGCTTTATATCACGGGAGGGATCGGCGCACTTCACCACGGAGAGGCGTTCGGTAAGAACTACGAGCTGCCCAATCCCACCGCCTACAATGAAACCTGTGCCGCTATTGCCAATGTGTACTGGAACCACCGCTTATTCCTGTTGCACGGCGACGCCAAATACTACGATGTGCTGGAACGCACACTCTACAACGGGCTGATCTCGGGCGTAGCCTTAGACGGGGGAACATTCTTCTACCCGAATCCCCTGGAATCAGACGGGAAATACAAATTCAGCCAGGGGGCCTGTCACCGCCAGGACTGGTTCGGCTGTGCCTGCTGCCCCTCGAATCTCAGTCGCTTTATTCCTTCATTGCCGGGCTACATCTATGCCGTAAAAGACAACAGCATATATGTCAACCTATTTATGGGAAATACGGCGCAACTGGAGGTGAACGGGAAAAAAGTGAACCTCCGACAGGTTACGGAGTACCCCTGGAACGGAGACATCCGGGTAGAAGTTGATCCTGAAGCCCGGCAGGCCATGGCCCTGAAATTCAGGATTCCCGGTTGGGCGCAAAACCGGGTGCTGCCCAGCGATCTGTATACGTTTGCCGATCAGAAGCAGGCAGGCTATACCGTGCAGGTAAACGGCAAGCCCGTAAAAAGCGAGCTGAAAAACGGCTATTTCACCGTTGACCGTACCTGGAAAAAAGGAGACAAGGTGACCCTGCATTTCGATATGCAGCCCCGCGTGGTCAAAGCGCATGAAAAGGTGGAGGCCGACCAGGGAAGAGTATCTTTTGAAAGAGGGCCGGTGGTATATTGTGCCGAATGGCCCGATAACAACTTCACCATCAGCAGTGTAGTATTGCCTGAAAACCCGGCCGTTGAGGTCATTGACCGCTCAGACCTCTTAAACGGGGTAAAGCAATTGAGAACCGGGGCGCAGTCGCTGTTTATGGAAAACGGGTCTTTACAGGCAAAAAACGTTCACCTGACGCTCATTCCTTACTACGCGTGGTCGCATAGGGGCGATGGCCAGATGGCTGTATGGCTGGCCCAGGATCTGAGCGCTGCAAAACCGGAAAAATAATTTTTTTAATATACCGCAATGTGTAAAAGTGACACATTGTTTTTTTCAAATTCAACCTTTCAGATTTTATGAGAACAATTTACAAAGGCCGATGGTTTTGGGGAAGCCTCCTTCTCCTTTTTACTGCTCTTACGGTTTCGGCGCAGACGGTGGTGAGAGGTAAAGTCACTGACGCTGCCAATGAAGCTTTGGTAGGTGTAAGTGTAATGGTTAAAGGCACCAATGCCGGAAGTGTTACAGATGACAAGGGAAACTACTCGGTGACTGTTCCGGCGGGCGTTCCGGGGCCAACCCTTGCTTTTTCGCTGATCGGGTATACCAGGAAAGAAATGGCGATTGGCGGACAAACCATTCTTAACGTGACTTTGGAGGAAGAAAATACCAATCTCTCGGAAGTGGTGGTGGTGGGATACGGTACCCAGAAAGCCGGTGACGTGACCAGCTCGGTGGCTACCATCAAGTCAGAGAATTTTGTAAAAGGCCCCGTGGCCGATGCCGGGCAGCTCCTGCAGGGAAAAGTGGCCGGGCTGACGGTTTCTGCTCCCAGCGGTAACCCGGTGGGCGGAACGCAGATCCTGCTCAGGGGAAATACTACGCTTTTCGGCGCCAACAGCAATCCGCTGGTGATCATTGACGGAGTGCCCGGCAGCCTGAACACCGTGGCACCGGAAGACATTGAGTCGATTGACGTTTTGAAAGACGGTTCTGCAGCGGCCATTTACGGTGTTCGCGGAACCAACGGTGTTATCTTCATCACCACCAAAAGGGCCAAAGGACAGGAGACCAGCGTGGTGGAATACAGCGGAAGCGTGAGCTTCCAGACCATTGCCCGCAAGCTGGATATGCTGACCGCGCAGGACTACCGCAACCAGATTGCGGCCGGTACCCGTGATGCATCGTGGGACCTGGGCAGCAACACCGACTGGCTGAAGGAGATCTCGCAAACGCCGGTGACCAATGTACACAACCTGACGTTCAGAGGCGGATCACACCGCACCAACTATATTGCTACGGCCAACTACCGGTACCTGGAGGGAATCTTCAAAAAATCAGATAACGCTACATTTACCGGGCGTATTGACGTAAACCACAGCATGCTCAATGACAAGCTGAACCTGAACGTGAGCCTGCTGAACCAGGTGAACAGCTTTACCCAGACCCAGGACGGCGGCTCATTCAACGGCTACGTGTACCGGCAGGCCCTGATCCGGAACCCGACATCGCCCATTTATGATGAAAACGGCGACTGGTTTGAGCAAACCGGGAACTTCAACTACGAGAACCCGCTGTCGCGCCTCTACGAAAGTGACGGTGTGACCAAGAGCGTGAACTCCCGCATGAATGCCAGCCTGACCTATACGCCTACCAACGCCTGGCGGTTTAATGCCCTGGTTTCCTACTCCCGCTACAACAATAACGCCGGTTACTCGGAAACCAAGAAGCATATCTCTACCCTGCGCGATAACATGAACGGCTATGCAGCCATAGGAAACGCCCTGTCTATTGACCGCCTGATGGAAATAACCGGGCAGTACTCACGGCAGTTCGGTAAGCATAAGGCCTCGCTTTTGGGCGGTTATGGGTACCAGGAGAACGAATATACCAGTAACTTTTTAAGGAACTACGATTTCCCTACCGACATCTTCAGCTACCACAATATCAGCCTGGGCAACGCCCTGACCGACGGCAAGGCCACCATAGGCAGCAGCAAAAGTGAAACCAACCTGATCAGCTTCTTCTCGAGGCTGACCTACAGCTTTGACGACAAATACCTGCTGATGGGTAGTGTGCGGCACGAAGGCGCCAGCCAGCTTTTCGGGGCAAACAAGCCCTGGGGAACCTTTGCTGCAGCCTCGGCAGGCTGGAGGATCACCAACGAGAGCTTCATGCAGAACCAGCAGGTATTTGATGATCTGAAGCTGCGGATAGGCTACGGGGTGACCGGTAACCCGCCTTCTTCTTCTTTCCTCAGCCAGGCGCAGCTGGGTTACGGAGGTTACATCTACAGTAACGGAAGCTGGGTGAGATCACTGGGGCCTACCACCAACCCGAACCCCAACATCCGTTGGGAAGAAAAGCATGAAACCAATGCCGGGCTTGACTTTACCCTTAAAAAAGGGCGCATCAGCGGTAGTGTGGATTACTACGTACGGAATATCAAAGGGCTGCTGTACGATTACCAGGTGCCCAGTCCGCCTAACCTGTACCCCACCACCCGTGCCAATGTGGGTGTGATGGAAAACAAAGGCCTGGAGGCTATTGTGAACATTGTTCCGTACCGTACCCCTGATTTTGAATGGACCAGCACCCTTTCTTTCTCTACCAATAAAAACCGGCTGGTGAGCCTGTCCAATGACCTCTACCAGACCACCAATGACTACTTTACTACCGGCGGAACGGGCGAGCCTATCCAGACCTTCACGAACATCGTGTTTATCGGTAAGGGCATCGGCGACTTTTACGGCTTCAAGGTGGTAGACATTGATGAAAAAGGCAAATGGATCTACGAGAACAAAAACGGCGAGCGGGTAGGATATGACCAGTTCGGCCACTCGTTTGAAGACAAGCAGGTGCTGGGTAACGGCTTGCCGAAATACTATGCCGGCTGGAACAACAGTATCCGTTACAAACGGTTTGACGCCACGGTAACCATGCGGGGTGCTTTCAAGTACCAGATCCTGAACTTCCAGCGGATGTACTTTGAAAACCCTACCATTGTGAACTATAACCGGCTGAAGTCTTCTACGGAAAAAGTATTCGGGAAAGCCCTGCTTACCGCACCGCTGGAATTTAACAGCTACTACATAGAAGACGGTGACTTCTGGAAGATCGATAACATCACGGCAGGGTATAACTTTGACCTGAAAAACAAATACATCAGCTCGTGCCGGGTATATGTGTCTACCATGAATACGTTTACGTTTACCGGCTACAAAGGCATAGATCCCGAAGTAAACCGGATGGGCCTGAACCCGGGCAATGACGACAGGGACAAATACCCTACCGCCAGGACCTATACCGTTGGGCTTAACCTGAGTTTTTAATCAACCTTAATCTGAAAGTATAATGAAAAATATAAAACTGTTATCGGTGGCATTGGGAGGGTTGCTGACCTTCCAGTCGTGCACAGACCTCAAAGACAAGGCGTATACCACCATCATTGCCAGCCAGTTTAATCCTACGGCCTCTGACCTGGCCTCCCTGAAAGGAGCGGCCTATTCCAACTGGCGCTTTATTCTTCTTGACTGGGACGGCCTGTGGCGGGCCCAGGAGCTCAGCGGCGACCAGGAGGTCATTCCCGGCCGGCCTAACGGCTGGGTAGACGGCGGCGTGTACCGGAGGATCCATGAGCACAGATGGACGGCCGAAGAGGGTATCGTGGTCAATACCTGGTCAAGAACCTACGCCGGCATTACCAACTGCAACCGCGTGATTTACCAGATAGAATCAGGGCTGATCCCTATGGTGGGTGATGACAAAGCGGCTACACTGGCCGAGCTGAAAGTGCTGCGGGCATCGTACTATTACATCCTGATCGACATGTTCGGCAATATACCCGTGGTTACACAGTTTGACCTGCCTGACGGCTTCCTCCCCGAGCAATCTTCGCGGACTGAAGTATTTAATTTTATCGTGAAGGAAATAGAAGACAATGTGGCCCTGCTCAGCACCCGGAACGACATATCTACCTACGGCACCTTTAACCAGTGGGCAGCCTATACGCTCCTGGCAAAAATGTACCTGAATGCCGAAGTCTACACCGGAACGGCACAATGGCAGAAGGCCATAGACGCCGCTGAAAAAGTGATCAGCTCCGGGGCCGGCTTTGTGCTGGAGCCTGCGCAGAAAAATGTGTTTGTGACCGAAAATCAGAACTCCAAAGAGATCATATGGGCGCTGCCGCTCGACGAGATCTATACCGATAACTGGAATGCCTTTGACCTGCACATGCAAAGCCTTTCTCCGGAAAACCAGGCCACCTATGACCTCAAGAGCGCTCCATGGGGAGGTATGAGCGCCATTCCGCAGTTTATTAACTCGTATGACAAAGACGATGAGCGGATGCCGGCCAACTGGATCCAGGGCCCGCAATATTCTTCCAGCGGCCAGCCCCTGATCTGCGGAATGGGCGCCTTCAAAGACAAGCCGCTTGACTACATCAATGAGGTGCCCGGCATAGAATCGGCCGAATCGGTTCACGGTTTCCGGCTGGGTAAATTTGAAATCAAAAAAGGAGCGGCGGTGCAGCTCAGTAACGACTTCCCGGTATTCCGCTTTGCCGATGTGCTCATGATCAAGGCCGAAGGCCTGCTGAGGCTGGGCCGTGAAAACGAGGCGGCGCAAATTGTAACCCAGGTACGGCAGCGGGCCTTTAAAAATAACCCGGCCAAGGCCACGGTTACAGGTGCCCAGCTCAAAGGCGGAGGCGTTTACGACTATGGCCGGAGAGACATTTCGGTTAAAACCACCGAAGGGGCAGGCGATATTACCTACGGAAGATTCCTCGACGAGCTGGGTTGGGAGTTTGACCAGGAAGGCCGCCGCCGGCAGGACCTGATCCGGTTCGGGGTCTTTTCCAAAAAATCATGGTTATCGCATACGGCAACCAATGACCTGAAGAAAAACCTGTTCCCTATTCCTACCATAGAGCTCAATAAAAATACCAAGCTCAGGCAGAACCCGGGATATTAAAAGACCGGGAAAAAGCATAAGCAAGACGGAAGAATGTAATTTTATAGAGGAATTGTTTTGTTTTAACAGGTTTGTGTTTTAAATTTGTAAGAAGCGGGGAGCAGGTGTTTCATCACGAAGGGTTTCCCGCTTCTTTTCACCTTAAAAATGTGTCTTTTTGACACTAATATAGAAAATAATGAACGTTTTTGGACGGCTCTTTACCCTGGTTTTTTTCCTGTTTGCAGCACCCCTGTTTGCGCAGGAAATGGTCAGTCCTGATCGGCAGCTGAAAGTTACCTTAACCTCTGGTGCAGACCGTTCGTATGCCTACAGCATCACCTATGGCGGCAAAACGGTGCTGGAGCCGTCGCGGTTGGGCGTAATACGCACGGATGGCGATTTCACGCGGGATCTTTATCTTCTCCAGGCAGAGAAGCCGGCAAAGGTGACCGACGAATACGAAACCCTGAACGCCAAAAAGTACAAAATAAAATACGAGGCTAACCGCTATGTTTTTCACCTCAGAAATGCCGGAAACCAGAAGCTCGACCTGATCTTTCAGCTTTCTAACGACGGCGTGGCTTTCCGCTATTATTTCCCGGAGACCTCTGCCGATGTGAAATATATTACCGAAGAGCTGACCTCCTTTAACTTTGAAGAAAGTGCTGTAGGCTGGCTGCAGCCCATGTCAGATGCGCAGACCGGCTGGGAGCATTGCCACCCTTCTTACGAAGAGGGCTACCAGCGGGAGATAAAGGCAGGAACACCTTCGCCCATTAAGGCGGGCTGGGTATACCCGGCGCTTTTCAAAACTGCACAGGACATTTACGTGGCCATCACCGAAGCCGGCCTCGACGGCACGTATTGCGGCACACGCCTGAAGGCCGAATCTCCGGGCGGGGAGTACCAGGTAGGTTTCCCGCAGGAGCCGGAAGTATTTACCGGCGGCGAGCTGAACCCGGAGTCGAAACTCCCATGGTACTCGCCCTGGCGCGTAGTGACCGTGGGCTCCCTGAAGACCGTTTCGGAATCTACCCTGGGTACAGACGTGGCGCCCAAAGCCATTTCCCTGAAAAGCACGGAATGGATCAGACCCGGCCAGGCCTCGTGGAGCTGGATCATCCTGAAAGACGAATCTATCAATTACGACACCACACGCATGTACATCGACTTCGCCGCCGATATGCACTGGGCGTACTGCCTTGTGGATGTTAACTGGGATACACGCATCGGGTACGAAAAAATCAAAGAGCTGGCCGCTTACGCCGCTTCAAAAAATGTAAAGCTCATCTTGTGGTATAACTCGGCCGGGGCCTGGAATACCACGCCCTACCACCCGCGAAATATGCTGCTGACACGGGAAGGCCGCCGGAAAGAATTTCAGCGGATCAAAGACATGGGCATTGCCGGGGTGAAGATCGACTTCTTCGGCGGTGACGGGCAGTCGATGATCCGGTACTATATCGATATCCTGAACGATGCCGCCGATATCGGCCTGCTGATCAACTTTCACGGGGCCACGCTTCCCCGAGGCTGGCAGCGTACTTACCCGCACCTGATGACCGCCGAAGCCATCAAGGGCCAGGAGATGGTCACTTTTGAGCAGGCGTTTGCCAATGAGCAGGCGGCGCACGTGGTCACGGCCGTGTTTACCCGTAATCTTTTTGACCCCATGGACTATACGCCCATGACCCTCGACAGCATACCGCGGATCAGCCGGGCCACGACCAAAACCTTCGAGCTGGCTTCGCCGGTGATGTTCCTGTCGGGCATACAGCACCTGGCCGAGTCGCCCTACGGCATGGCCCGCCAGAGTGAAGACATTAAGAATTACCTGCGCAACCTGCCTGCACACTGGGATGAAACCCGGTTTATTGACGGTTACCCGGGAAAATACGTGGTGCTGGCCCGACGCTCCGGAAACCAATGGTACGTGGTAGGCATGAACGGGGAAAAGCAGGCACGGGAAATAAAAGCCGACCTGTCTTTTGCCGGCAAAGGATATATTTTTGAAGATGTGTCGCACCGGGAATCGGTGAAAAGAGAATATACCCCCGCAGGGGTGATCAGGCTACCGGCAAACGGGGGTTTTGTGGGAGTATTTGAAGCGAAATAAATATGAATGGGGAGGAATATTATATGGAGAACCGCATAAAATCAGGATATCGCTCACGCGTAAGCTTAGCGCTTATAACGCTCTTCCTCACCTCCTGCCTCCCTGTCCTGGCGCAGCAGCAAACGTTTCCCCTGGAAAGCGTGAAGCTCTCCGGCGGCGTTTTCAAAAATGCCGAAGACACCGACCTGAAATACATCCTGGCCCTGAACCCCGACAAGCTCCTGGCTCCTTACCTGATCGATGCCGGGATCCCGGTAAAGGCCGAAAGATACGGCAACTGGGAGAGCAGCGGTCTTGACGGCCATATAGGCGGGCATTATCTCTCGGCGCTGGCCATGATGTATGCCGCTACCGGTGAAAAAGAGCTGGAAACCCGGCTCGGTTATATGGTGGATCAGCTGGCGCAATGCCAGCAGAAAAACGGGAACGGCTATGTGGGGGGCATTCCGCAGGGCAAAATTTTCTGGGAAAGAATCCGGAAAGGAGACATCGACGGAAGCTCCTTCGGCCTGAACAATACCTGGGTGCCGCTGTACAACATCCATAAGCTGTTTGCCGGGTTATACGATGCGTATCATTTCGGGCACAATGAACAGGCCTTAAAGGTGCTGACCGGGCTTTCCGACTGGATGATCGGGCTGTTTTCCGGCCTCAGCGATGAGCAGGTGGAGCAGGTGCTGAAAACAGAGCACGGCGGACTAAACGAGGCTTTCCTGGATGTATACCAGGTCACCGGCAATCGCAAATACCTGGATGCAGCGCAGCGCCTGACCCAGAAGGCCTTCCTGAACCCCATGATAGCGCAGAAAGATATTCTTACCGGGCTGCATGCCAATACGCAGATCCCGAAAATAGTAGGGGTGGAGAAGATTACGCAGGTAACGCATAACCGTGACTGGGAAACGGCCTCTGAATTCTTCTGGGATAACGTGGCTAATCACCGCTCGGTGGCTTTCGGCGGAAACAGCTACCGGGAACATTTCCACGAATTGGACCGATTTGATAAAATGCTGGAAACCAACCAGGGGCCCGAAACCTGCAATTCGTATAACATGCTGAAGCTGTCCAAAGCATTGTATGTAAGAACAGGCGATACAAAATATCTCGACTTCTACGAGAAAACCATGTTCAACCATATTCTCTCCAGCCAGAACCCCGTAAGGGGCGGATTCGTGTATTTTACCCCGATCCGGCCCAACCATTACCGGGTCTATTCCCAACCCGAAACCAGCATGTGGTGCTGTGTGGGTACCGGGCTGGAGAACCATACCAAATACGGGGAGCTGGTGTATACGCACAGGGGGAATACCCTTTTTGTTAATCTCCTGGTGGCCTCCCGCCTGGATGCAAACGGGATACAGCTGACCCAAAGTACCGGTTTCCCTTACCGGAACGAGGCCCGCTTTAAAATCGAAAAAGGAGGGCCGCTTAATAAGCTGGAGATCCGGGTTCCGGGCTGGATGAAATCGCCGGAATTCAGCCTGAACGGGAAAAAGATAAAAGCGGACATCAAAGACGGCTTTGCGGGTTTTTCGCGGAAATGGAAGGCCGGTGATGAGCTGATACTGAAATTTGATGCAGAAGTTACCCGGGAATTCCTGCCGAACGATACGCACTGGGTGGCTTTCAAATACGGTCCGATAGTGCTGGCGGCAGAAACCGGGAAAGAAGACCTGGCCGGCCTCTTTGCTGACGACAGCCGCATGGGCCATGAAACCCATGGCAGGATGTTTCCGCTCAGCTCAGGCCACGTTTTTGTGTCGGATACAAAGGATATTGCCTCGCAGGTGAGGAAAGGGCAGGGGCTCGAATTTACGGTTGACGGCATCACGCTCAAACCTTTCTTTGAAATACATGAAGCAAGGTACCAGATGTATTTCCAGGTACTCACCCCGCAGGAGTACGAAGGATTTAAAGAATCGGTAGCCCGCGAAAAAGCCTTTGAAGACAGCATCATCGACCAGGTTAACCTGGGTGAGCAGCAACCCGAGGCCGACCATGCCTACCGGGGAGAAAAGAGTAGCTCAGGGTACGATATGGGTGCTTTCTGGCGGAGCACCGCCGGGTATATGGCCTACGAAATGACCAATAAGGGGGGCTCCCGGCTGTATATTTACGGGCTTGACAAACCGGCCAACCTGAAAATAGAGATCAACGGCGAAGCGCGCCCTTTCACGCCGGAAGAAGGCAACACGATATCGGTAGACATTAAAAACGAAACCAGCATCAGGATAAAAATTCAACCCGGTGAAAACGGCGGCCGTACGCCCCGTTTAACCAAAATTCTCATTCAATGAAAAAACTTCAACTCACCCTTGCCACCCTGCTCCTGAGCCTGGCCGGGCTGCAGGCCCAGACCCGGATCACCCTGAGCCCGGATCTGGCTCAAACGCAGATCAATAAGCACATTTACGGGCACTTTGCCGAACACCTCGGCCGGTGTATTTATGACGGCATTTATGTGGGAGAAAAGAATATCGCCATCCCGAATACCAACGGTGTAAGGAATGACATTGTAAAAGCGCTGAAAGAGCTGAAGGTGCCCAACCTGCGCTGGCCAGGCGGCTGCTTTGCCGATGCCTACCAGTGGAAAGACGGTATCGGACCCAAAGACCAGCGGCCCTCCATGATCAATGTATGGTGGGGCGGGGTTACCGAAGACAACAGCTTCGGCACCCATGAATTCCTGGATCTGTGTGAGCAGATCGGCGCTGAGCCTTACCTGGCCGGTAATGTGGGCAGCGGTACGGTGCAGGACCTGACCGACTGGGTAAACTACGTGAACCACCCCGGCGGGAGCCCGATGTCGGAACTGCGGAAGAAAAACGGGCGGGAAAAACCCTGGAATGTGAAAATGTGGGGTGTAGGTAACGAAGCCTGGGGCTGCGGCGGCAACATGACCGCGGAATACTATGCCAATGTGTACCGCCAGTATGCCACTTTTATGACCAGCTGGACCAATGACGCCAAACTGTTCCGGATTGCCTCAGGCGCCAGCGATGCCGACTATGCCTGGACCGAAACCCTCATGAAAAATATACCGCACGGCATGTTGTCAGGTGTGGCGCTGCACCATTATTCGGTCATTGAATGGAACCATAAAGGGCCTGCCACAGGCTTTAATGAGTCGCAGTACTTTAAAATTATGGACGAGGCCTGGAAAATGGAAGAGCTGATCGTTCGCCACTCCACCATCATGGATAAATACGATCCGCAAAAGAAAGTGGCCCTGATCGTGGACGAGTGGGGCGGCTGGTACGATGTGGAGCCGGGCACCAATCCTGGGTTTCTCTACCAGCAGAACACCATGCGCGATGCCATGATTGCCGGCATGACCCTGAACATCTTTAACAACCATGCCGACCGGGTGCGTGGCGCTAACCTGGCGCAGATAGTCAATGTGCTGCAGGCGGTTATCCTGACCGAAGGGGAGAAAATGCTGCTTACCCCCACTTACTACGTGATGAAAATGTATAACGTGCACCAGGATGCGCTCCGGGTGCCCATTCACCTGGAAACGCAGAACTATACCTTTGAGGGCCGGTCTGTTCCGGCAGTTTCCGCTTCGGCATCGAAGAAAGACGGCAGCCTGAACATTTCGCTGACCAACATTGATTATGCAAAACCCCAGGAAGTAACCATCAGCCTGAGAGGCGAAAATTACAGCCGGGTTACGGGCCAGATCCTGGCTTCAGGCAGCGTGCTGGACCACAATACCTTTGACAACCCGGAAAAAATAAAAATAAAAGACTTCTCCGGAGCCAGGCTCACTAACGGAGTGCTTAAACTGACTGTTCCGGCCCACTCGGTGATCGTATTAAATCTTAAATAACCGATGTCAGATAAAACGGGCAGATCAAAATCGTAGTGTTCTTTGTGCAGTTCACTTCGTGTACTTTGTGAAAAATATATAACAAAAAATAGCACAAAGTAAATGGCACAAAGAATACTATGTAATGTGAATTAAAAAACCTGGAATTGAGAACTTTTATGAATATGAACAAACTATTTATTACTCTTTTCACCACCTGCCTCTTGTCTTCCGGTCTTTTTGCCCAGAAGACCCTGCAGCTGGATGCCTCAAAGAAAGGGGCGGAAATAGCACCCACCATGTGGGGTGTATTTTTTGAAGATATCAATCTCGGTGCTGACGGCGGTATCTACGCCGAGCTGGTCAAAAACCGCTCCTTTGAATTCTCGAAACCCTGGATGGGCTGGGAACGAAAGCAGAAAACCTTTGTGGAAGGCCAGCTCCAGATCAAGAATCAGCCTGACCGCCCTTCCAATCCCCGCTATCTTTCGGTACAATTGAACAACAACCGGAAAGGCGACCTGGGTCTCATTAACGAGGGCTTCCGGGGTATGGGCTTAAAGAAAGACCTGAGCTATGATTTTTCTGTGCTTTACCGGGTGAAAAAAGGCTCTTTTAAGCTTTATATCGAACTGCTGAACGAGAAAAACGAGGTAGTGGGCTCGGGAGAAAGCCGGGAAGTAAGCGGTGAAAGTAACGGCTGGCAGAAGCTGGAAGTGAGCTTTACCTCAACCCGGACCGTTCAGAAAGGGAAAATGGCCCTCTGGCTTACCGGGAACGGGCAAACCGATTTTGACATGATCTCCCTTTTCCCCACCGATACCTGGAAGGGCCGTAAAGGCGGTATGCGGGCCGATATGGTGCAGATGCTGGCCGACATGAAGCCGGGCTTTATCCGTTTCCCCGGCGGGTGCATTGTGGAAGGCATTGACCTGGATAACCGCTACCAGTGGAAAAAAACCATCGGTCCCGTTGAAGACCGGCAGCTGATCATGAACCGCTGGAACGTTGAATTTCCGTACCGGGCAGCACCTGATTATTTCCAGACTTTCGGGCTGGGCTTCTTTGAATACTTCCAGCTGGCAGAAGATATCGGGGCCGAGCCGCTGCCTATCCTGAACTGCGGCATGGCCTGCCAGTTCAACTCGGCCGAGCTGGTAGAGCTGCATGACCTGGATCCCTACGTACAGGATGCGCTTGACCTCATTGAATTTGCAAACGGGGATGCCGGCACTACCTGGGGCAGGGAGCGGATAAGAATGGGACACCCCGAACCCTTCCACCTCAAATTTATCGGGGTAGGAAATGAAAACTGGGGGCCGCAGTATATTGAGCGCCTGGAAGTATTTCAGAAAGCCATCAAGGCAAAATACCCCGAAATGAAGATCGTAGCCAGCTCGGGAACCACCACAGAAGGGGACCGCTTTGACCTGCTCAACAAAGCGCTGCGGGAAATGAAGATCGATATCATTGACGAGCATGCCTATAAGACGCCATCCTGGCTGATGGAAAATGCAGGCCGGTACGATACCTATGACCGGAACGGCCCGGAGATATTTGTGGGCGAATGGGCGTCGCATACCCGGAATGCCGGTAGCGATATCAATGTAAACAACTGGCTGGCCGCCCTGTCGGAGTCGGCCTTTATGACCGGCATGGAGAGAAATGCCGACGTGGTGCGGCTGACTTCGTATGCCCCGCTTTTTGCGCACGTAGATGGCTGGCAGTGGTCGCCTGACCTGATCTGGCTGGATAACCTCAACATCTACGGAACGCCGAGCTATTACGTTCAGAAACAGTTCAGCACCCACCGGGGCACCCACCTCCTGAACATCACCGATAACGGGAAGCCCCTGACCGGGCAGGACAACCTGTTCGCCTCGGCCGTATGGGACGAAACCGCAAAAGAGATCATCCTGAAGATCACGAATACTTCTCCGGCACCGGTGAAGCATGAGGTGCTGCTCAGCGGCCTGAAGAAGCTTCCGGCCCGGGCGATACTTTCGCGCATGGCAAGCGATAACCCCGAAGCCATGAACTCGATCCGGGATGCATTGCACGTGTCGCCGCAGCCATCGGAAGTGGTGGTGGATACCAAAAAGAAAAAGCTGGTTCTGGATCTTCCCGGGAGCTCTTTCAGTGTATACAGGATCCGGGTGGGATCGTGATCGGCCGGGATATTTGGATTTTAACCGAAACCGTTATTTTAATAACAATATTTTGCGGAAATAAAATATTCCCCTTAATGTTGTGTGAGATAGACTACGATATAAAATAAAATGCAGGCTTCTGAGAGTTTAACAATTACATCCGCTATGGAGAGATATGCTCATGCTGAAAGACTTTTGGTAGCTTTAGACTGCATAGTATTCGGTTTTGACGGTGAATTTTTAAAGCTGCTTTTAATTAAGCGGAAATTTGAACCGGAAAAAGGGAACTGGTCCCTGATGGGGGGCTTTGTAGAGCGTAACGAGGGCCTGGAAGAGGCAGCTAACCGGATTCTTTTTGAGCTTACCGGGCTGAGAGACATCTATTTTGAACAGCTGCAGACCTTCGGTGACGTGGATCGTGACCCGGTAGAAAGGACCATCTCGGTGGCCCTGTTTGCCCTGATCAACATCCATGCCCATGACCAGGATGCCGCCAGGGCGCAGAACGCTTACTGGATCAATCTTGACCGGCGGCCGGATCTCATTTTTGATCACAATAAAATGGTAGACCTGGCCCTGGAAAAATTGCGGTACAAAGCGGCCATGCACCCGATCGGGTTTGAGCTCCTGCCGGAAAAATTCACCATCCCCCAACTACAGAAGCTGTACGAGGAGATCTACAATGAGCCGCTGGACAGGAGAAACTTCAGCCGGAAGATTCTCTCTACCAAATTGCTGATCGATACCGGGGAGAAGAACGAGAAATCGGCTACCAAAAAGGCAGTCTTGTATAAGCTGGACCAGGAGAAATATCACCGGCAGTTTAACAGCTTCCATTATTTTATTTCGCCGGGCAAAGGGTGAAAACCGGGGAGAATAGAGAAAGATCGTAAATTAATGTGTTAAAAAGACACCAAACAAATGAATGACATGTATACCATTGGTATTGACTTCGGCACCGACTCGGTAAGGGCAGTGGTGGTCAATACGGCCAACGGGCAGATGGCGGGAACCGCAGTAAGTTACTATAAACGATGGAAAGCAGGCCGGTTTTGCGATGCGGCCGTATCGCAGTTCCGCCAGCACCCGAAAGATTACCTGGAAGCCATAGAAGAGGCGGTAACGGGTGCCCTGGAGGGATTGACGGCCCAACAGAAGCAAAATGTAAAGGGAATATCCATTGATACCACGGGCTCTACGGTAGTAGCCGTGAATGAAGACGGAACGCCCTTATCGCTGCTCCCGGAGTTTGCGGAGAACCCGCACGCCATGTTCATTCTCTGGAAAGACCATACCGCCAACCGGGAGGCGGAAGAAATTAACCAGACCGCCCGCCAGTCTGCGGTAGACTACACCAGATATGTGGGCGGTATTTACTCGTCAGAATGGTTCTGGGCAAAAATACTGAAAACCTACCGCACCGACCAGGCCGTACGGCAGAGCGCCTTCTCCTGGGTAGAGCATTGCGACTGGATGTCGGCTGTGTTGACCGGCAATACCCGGCCGCTGGAGATCAGAAGATCGCGCTGCGCTGCAGGCCACAAAGCCATGTGGAATGAAGAATTTGAGGGCCTGCCGCCGGAGGAATTCCTGGTAGCCGTTGACCCCCTCCTGGGCGGCCTGAGAGAGCGTCTTTACCGGCATACCTTTACCTCTGACGAACCGGTGGGGCACCTTTCGGCAGAATGGGCCGGGAAGTTCGGGCTTCCGGAAAACGTAGTGGTCGGGGTAGGGGCCTTTGACTGTCACATGGGAGCGGTAGGAGCAGAGATTACCCCTTACGCCTTTGTGCGGGTGATGGGTACTTCTACCTGCGATATCCTCACGGCCCCCCTTGATGAAATGAAAGACACGCTTGTAAAGGGAATCTGCGGACAGGTAGACGGTTCTGTAGTGCCCGGCTACCTGGGCATGGAAGCGGGGCAATCGGCCTACGGCGACTATTACGCCTGGTTCCAGCGCCTGCTGACCGGCCCGGTAAGGGCCATCCTGGGAGAGGCTGCAGCCAATGAAATGGCCGATAAAATACTGCCTTACCTCTCAGAGGAGGCATTTAAGCTCCCGGTATCGGAAAACGATGTGGTGGCAACCGACTGGATCAACGGCCGCAGAACACCTGACGCCAACCACAACCTGAAAGCTACCTTCACAGGAATGAACCTGAGCACTGATGCCGTAAGGCTGTTCAAAGCCATTGTAGAGGCCACCTCATTCGGCTCAAAAGCCATTGTTGACCGCTTTATAGAAGAAGGCGTGCCTATCCGCGAAGTGATTGCCATTGGCGGAGTGGCCCAAAAATCACCTTTTGTGATGCAGAACCTGTCAGATGTGCTGAATGTGCCCATCAGGGTAGCGGCCGCTGACCAGGCCTGTGCATTGGGTGCGGCCATGTTTGCCGCCGTGGTGTCCGGCATCTATCCCGACGTAAAAACAGCCCAGGAAAAAATGGGCTCGGGCTTTGACAGGGAATATACCCCCCGGCCTGAATTTGTTGAAATATATCAGAAATTATACGCTAAATATCAAAAATTAGGAAACATTACCAATGCTTAATCTTAAAACTTTTGAGGTGTGGTTTGTAACAGGTAGCCAGCACCTCTACGGAGAGGAAACCCTACGTCAGGTAGACGAACATTCGAAAGTGATTGCTAACGCATTGAACACCTCTCCGCATATAGCAGTAAGCGTGGTTTTCAAGCCGGTTGTAAAAACACCCGAAGAAATACTTCAGATATGCAGGGAAGCCAATGCGGCGCCCGGCTGTATCGGCATCATTGCCTGGATGCACACCTTTTCGCCGGCCAAAATGTGGATCCGCGGACTGAACACCCTTCAATTGCCGCTTCTGCACCTGCATACCCAGTTTAACCGCGATATCCCTTACGCAGATATCGACATGGACTTCATGAACCTGAACCAGTCGGCGCACGGCGACCGCGAGTTCGGCTTTATTATGGCCAAGCTCAGGATGCCGCGCAAAGTGGTGGTGGGGCACTGGGAAGACGCCCGCGTTCATGAGCGCATCAACGTATGGTCACGCGTGGCTGCCGGGGTGTACAAAATGAAAACCATGCGGGTGGCCCGTTTTGGCGACAATATGCGCCAGGTGGCGGTAACCGACGGCGACAAGGTAGCCGCCGAAGCCCAATTCGGCTTCTCGGTGAATACCTATGCGGTAGGTGACCTTGTTACGGTGATCAGCCAGGTTTCAGACGGCCAGGTCGAAACCCTGATGCAGGAATACGAAGATACGTACCGGCTTATGCCTTCGCTGCTGAAAGGAGGCGACCGGCGCGACTCGCTGGTAGAAGCCGCCCGTATAGAGCTGGGATTGAAGGCCTTCCTGGAAGACGGCGGCTTTTCGGCCTATACCAATACCTTTGAAGACCTGTACGGCATGCGCCAGCTTCCGGGTATCGGTTCGCAGCGCATGATGGCGGCCGGGTACGGTTACGGTGGCGAAGGCGACTGGAAAACCTCGGCCCTGGTGCACGTGATGAAGCTCATGGCCAGCGGCATGAAAGGCGGAAACACTTTTATGGAAGACTATACCTATCACTTTGAGCCGGGCAATGAAATGGTACTGGGCTCGCATATGCTGGAGATTTGTCCTACAATAGCCGAAGGAACGGTCAGCTGTGAGGTTCATCCGCTGGGAATCGGCGGGAAAGAAGACCCGGTGAGGCTGGTATTCAACGGCGCGCCCGGTAATGCCCTGAACGCATCGTTAATTGACCTCGGAAACCGCTTCCGCCTGCTCGTGAACGAAGTGGAAGGCATGAAAGTAGACCGGGAGTTTCCTAAGCTGCCCACGGCCCGTGTGCTCTGGAAGCCGCAGCCTTCTATGGAAGTGGGCCTGCAATCGTGGATCCTGGGCGGAGGTGCCCACCATACCGTATACAGCCAGAACCTGAGTACCGAATACCTCGAAGACTTTGCAGAAATGCTGGGAATAGAGCTGCTGGTGATCGATAAGGATACCACCATCCGGAATCTGAAAAACGAGATCCGGTTTAATGATGTAAGCTATAAATGAAAGGGAGTGTATAAGGCATCCGGTTCTCGACTTCGCTCGAACTGACAAGTGGCGACGGCTCCTGTCAGTTCGAGCGAAGTCGAGAACCAAGCGAAGTCGAGAACCGCGACGTCAGGAACCGGAAACTAACCTCCATCAAACAAGATATTATGTACAAGTCGCTCAAAGAAGAATGCTACGAAGCCAACATGCAGCTCCCCAGGCTGGGGCTGGTGCTGTTCACCTTCGGCAATGTAAGTGCGGTAGACCGCGCCAGAGGCGTATTCGCCATCAAGCCCAGCGGGGTGCCCTATGAGAGCCTCCGGATGGGAGACATCGTGATCATGGATTACGACGCCCGGGTGGTGGAAGGCAAGATGCGCCCTTCTTCCGATACCAAAACCCATGCGCTTCTGTACAAGACCTGGGAAGACATCGGGGGCATCACGCACACCCACAGCACCTATGCGGTAGCCTGGGCACAGGCCGGCCGGGATATCCCGGTTTTCGGAACCACCCACGCCGATCATACGCACCAGGACATCCCCTGTGCGCCGGTGCTGACCGATGAGATGATCAAAGGCGACTACGAATACGAGACCGGGAACCAGATCTTTGACGCCTTCCGGCAAAAAGGACTCTCCCACCGGGAAGTGGAAATGGTGCTGCTTCAGAACCACGGTCCGTTTACCTGGGGAAAAGACGCTGCCAAATCGGTATATAACGCCGCCGTACTCGAAGAAATAGCCCGCATGGCCTACCTGACCCTGCAGATCAACCCCGGCACGGAAAGAATAAAAGAAACCTTACGAATGAAACATTATGAACGTAAGCACGGCAAAAATGCCTACTACGGTCAGGGATGTTGATTAACCTTTAACCTTATGAAACTCGGACTGGAAACACTGGACTATGGAATCTTTCTGGCCTATTTCGTGATCGTATCGATCTACGGGATCTGGATCTACCGGAACAAGGGTTCAAAAACCGCAGACAGCAAAGACTTTTTCCTGGCAGAAGGCTCGCTGACCTGGTGGGCCATCGGCGCCTCGATCATCGCCTCCAACATTTCGGCAGAACAATTTATCGGCATGAGCGGCCAGGCCTTCCAGCTGGGACTGGCCATTTCCGCCTATGAGCTCATCGGGGCCATTTCCCTGGTGGTGATCGCCGTTTACTTCCTGCCCATGTACCTCAAGAACAACATCTATACCATGCCGCAGTTTCTGCAGGTACGGTATGACAGCCGGCTGGCCACCATTATGGCCGTGTTCTGGCTGTTCCTGTATATCCTGGTTAACCTCACCTCCATTATTTACCTGGGCGGCATCAGCCTGGAAAAGATGACGGGCTTCAGCTTTATGAGCTGCGCCGTTTTCCTGACCGTTTTTGCAGTGATCATTACCCTCGGCGGTATGAAGGTGATCGGTTATACCGACGTGATCCAGGTGATCTGCCTGGTGGTAGGCGGACTGGCCACTACCTATCTTGCGCTGGACCTGCTCTCCGATAAGGTGGGCTCGGGCAGCGGGATCTTTGAGGGGCTGCACCTGATTAAGGGAAAGGCCGACTCGCACCTGCACATGATTTTCCGGCCCAATGAATTCTTTGTGCACGACGGCAAGGGCGGGCAAACCGATGCCTATAAGCAGCTTCCCGGTATCATGATGTTCATTATCGGCGGACAGTGGATTGTGAATTTCAACTACTTCGGCTGTAACCAGTACATCACCCAGCGGGCATTGGGTGCCGACCTGGGCACGGCCAGGAACGGCTTGCTTTTTGCGGCTTTCCTGAAACTGCTGATGCCGTTTATTGTGGTACTTCCCGGGCTGGCGGCCTATGTGCTCTTCCAGGAAAATGCCGACCAGGCCATTGTAAGCGGAATCACCGATAACGGTATTGTCAGGCCCGACAACGCCTACCCGGTACTCCTGAACATCCTGCCTACCGGTCTCAAAGGCCTGGCCTTTGCCGCGCTTACGGCGGCTATTGTGGCCAGCCTGGCAGGGAAGGCCAATTCGGTATCGACCATTTATATGCTGGACATCCATAAGAAATTCTTCAATAAAAACCTGAACGAAAAACAGACGGTTCGATACGGCAGGGTGGCAATTATCGTTTCCTTTATAATTGCGTTGCTGATCAGCCCGCTGCTGAAGAACTTCGGACAGGGCTTTGAATACATCCAGGAGTATACCGGGTTTATTTCGCCGGGTATCCTGTGTATATTCCTGCTCGGGTTCTTCTGGAAGAAAGCCGGTACCGGCGGCGCATTGGCGGCGGCTGTGCTGAGCATTCCCTTATCGGCCTTCTTCAAATACCAGTTCCCGGAAATGCCGTTCCTGAACCGCATGGGCCTGGTGTTCTGGATCTGTGTGGTGGCGCATGTGACCATCAGCCTGATCCAGGCAAAAGGGAAAGATAATCCGAAAGCATTTGCCCTGAAAAAAGAATGGTTCAGGGTAGAACGGCCGTTTGTTCTGGGAGCATTGGGTGTCTTCGGCCTGTTTACACTCATATATTATATTTTCTGGTAAACTTTGCAATGGAAAAGAGCGGTCTGCCGCGCGGCACATAGCTCAAGCTAAATTTTAAAATTATGAAAACACAGTATTGGCTAATTTTGTTGATCATGACAGCATGCAGTAAAGAAAAACCGGTGACCAACATAGTGAAATCAGATTTCGGGGTATTGGCCGACGGATCAAAAGCCGACCTCTATACGCTTACCAATGCCAACGGCATGGAGGTGAAGATCACGAACTACGGGGGCGCCATCACTTCCTGGACCGCCCCGGACAAAGACGGGAAGTACGCCAACATTGCCCTGGGCTATGAAACGGTGGAAGACTATGTAGCGGGAAGTCCCTACTTCGGTGCCATCATCGGCCGTTACGGCAACCGGATAGCCGGCGGGAAATTCACCCTTGGTGACAGTACCTATCAGCTGCCTCTCAATGACGGTCCGAACTCGCTTCACGGTGGCGAAAAAGGATTTGACAAAGTACTGTGGACCGCTACCCCGGCAGACGGTGAAGAGCCGCAGCTGAAGCTGAGCTACCTGGCGAAAGACGGAGAGCAGGGCTACCCGGGCAACCTTCAGGTAACGGTTACCTATACTTTACAGAAAGACAACTCCCTGAAAATCGATTACGAAGCCACTACCGATAAAGAAACTGTGGTGAACCTGACCAATCATACCTATTTTAACCTGGCCGGGGGCGGAGCCATCACCGATCACGTGCTGACCCTGGATGCCGACCGGTTTCTGCCGGTGAGCGAAACGCTGATCCCTACCGGTGAGCGGCGGGCGGTGGCCGGTACGGTGTTTGACTTTACCAGGGCTACCCGGATCGGTGACGGAATCGGCGCCGGTGACGAGCAGATCCGTTTTGGTAAAGGATATGATCACTGCTGGGTCTTTACCGACTCTTCTACTACACTGAAGCCGGTAGGCCGGGTTTCGGATCCGAAGTCGGGAAGAGAAATGGAAGTGCTGACCACCGAGCCGGCCATCCAGTTCTATTCGGGTAATTTTATGACAGGAGAATACAAAGGGAAAGGAGGCCGGAGCTATCCGTACCGTACCGGGTTCTGCCTGGAAACCCAGCATTATCCTGACTCGCCCAACCAGCCGTCGTTTCCGTCTACTTTGCTGAAGCCCGGTGAAACGTATACCTCTACTACAGTATACCGGTTTTTATAAGAAAATTACCGGCCGGACAAGCTATACAGGGCCGCCTGTTTGCAGTTTCTGCACGGGCGGCCCTTCCTGATTCTGAGTATGAGGCGGAGGCGGTTTTCCGGGGCTTTCCTGTAAAGTATTGACAGACAAGAGAAAGGTAAATTTTTTGTGATTTTTAATAAAAAATCATGCCTGAATGCTTGCTAAATCAGGAAAGGGTTGTACCTTTGCAATCCTTTCAGAAAGTAAGAGAGGGCAGAACGAAAAAGAAATAAAAAAATATTTTAGAAAAGTTTTGCAGGGAAGAAAAAAGGTTCTACCTTTGCACTCCCAAACGACGAGAGGGGTAGAAAAAAGGGAAAAATAGGCCGGGAAGAAGGAGGAAGAGGAGCAGGGCTGACAAGCTCACGATAAGTGGGATAAAGTTCATTAACTTGTTGGGGATAAAGATGGAAGCACAAGTTGCCCGGTAGAGATACGGGGTAGCTGTAAAAATTAGATAGGTAAGAGTAGGCAAGCAACTTCTAAGTAGAGATATTTACAATGGAGAGTTTGATCCTGGCTCAGGATGAACGCTAGCGGCAGGCTTAATACATGCAAGTCGAGGGGGCAGCAATGTCACCGGCGAA
>Ga0222423_1000042_pt1 | contig 132463 bp, 115 predicted proteins | sample 3A0metagenome_FD_182472 | JGI IMG/M metagenome (GOLD analysis project Ga0222423, IMG submission 182472) | Enriched microbial communities from leaf-cutter ant dump, University of Wisconsin, Madison, United States - 3A0 (version 2) | ecosystem: Environmental > Terrestrial > Nest > Insects nest >...
ACGACCCGAGCGGCGAGCTCGCGGAGACGGGCTCGGACGTCACCCCGCTCGTCATCGGTGGAGCGCTGCTGCTGCTCGTCGGCGCCGGTCTGGTGCTGGTGCGCCGCCGCAGGGCCTGACGTACCAGGGCCTGACGTACCAGGGCCCGACCCCGGATCACCCCCTCCTCCGCCCCGCGCGGCCAGCCGGCCACGTGGGGCGGAGGTATTTTCGGACGTATGCGCACCTCGATGACCGAGGTCGACCTGCAGGACGGTGGCGCGGCGTCCGAGCCGGCGTCGGACCGACCGTCCGCACTGCGCCGGTACCGGTGGTGGGCGCTGGGCCTGGTCGCGGTGCTCGTCGGCGCGGCCGTCGCCGTCCAGCAGCGCGGTGACGCGCGCGCGGCGGACCGCCTGGCCGCGCTGGCGCAGGTGCCGGGCGTGCTGGCGCCGCTCGACGCGCACGTCGCGGCTCTGTGGACGCTGCCCGCGGAGCAGGCGTCGGTCGTCAACGCGCGGCCCGTGGCGGGCGTGCTGCTGGGCGGCAGCTCCGGGACGGACGGATTCCACCTGCAGGGCGTCGACGCGGCGAGCGGGCGGCTGCTGTGGCGCACGCCCGTGGACGTCCCGAACGACGAGACGCTGTGGTCGTGGTGCCGCCCGACGTCGTCGTCGGGCGTCCCGCTGGCGGTCTGCACCGCCGGTCCCGACGCGCCGGCGGCGCTCATCGCCCTGTCGTCGCGCACCGTCTGGACCGTCGAACCGACCACGGGGACCGTCCTGACGTCCCGCCGGGTACGCGGGAACTCGACGATCCTGGTGACCGACGACCAGCTGCTCGTGACCTCGGGGACGGTCGACGGCGACTGGGACGTCACGTCCGTCGACCCGCGCGACGGCACCGACCGGTGGACGTACCGCCTGCCGCGGGGCCGCCGCGGGACGGGGCAGGTGCAGCCGCAGCTCCTCGACGCCGGGTCGGGACGCGTGCTCGCGTCGATGGCCGGCCAGGCGTCGGTGCTCGACCAGGACGGCCGCCCGCTGACCACCCTCTCGACGGACCCGGGCACGTGGTGGGTCGCGCTGCGCTCGGGTGCGCAGATCGGGCGCGGCTCGTCGCAAGGGGCGGGTCCGCGGTCCGTGCTGCTGCTCCCCGACCTGACGACGGTCGCGGTGCCCGAGCAGCCGGTCGCCGTGACGGTCGACGACGGCAGCGCACCGGACGTCCTGCTCACCCGGTCGGAGGACGGCACCACCCTGGTGGCCCGGTCCGCCACGACGGGCGCACGGCTGTGGCGGGCGGCGCTGGAGGTGCGGTCGGCGATCGTGGTGCAGGGCACCGTGTACGTCGGGACGGGCACGGGGCTCGTCGCGCTCGAGGCGAGCACCGGTGCGGTGCGCTGGACGCGGGACCTGGACCGGCCCGTGGAGACCCTGACCACCGACGGCGACGACCTCGTGACCGTCGTGCCGCCGACGTCGCTGGCGGCGTACTCGCGACACGACGGCACACCCGCGTGGCACGTGGACCTCGGTGCGGCGGACCTCCCGGCGCAGGTCGCGTCCGTGGGGCTGGCCGCCGGCGTGCCGCACCCGCTGGCCTGGGACGCCGACGGGTCCGTGGTCGTGGTGGGCCGCGCCACGACGGGCACGAGCTAGATTCGCCGCGTGGCCGTCATGGACGTCGAGCTGGTCGAGGGCGATCCCGCGCCCGCCCCGCCGCGGGCGCGGCACCCGTGGCGGATCGCCGCGGCCGTCCTCGTCGTGCTGGTGCTCGCTCTCGCGGGCCAGGCCTGGCTCGACGCGCGCCACCGCGCGCACCTCGCGCAGCACGACGCCGTGTCCGGTGTGCTGCTGCCGCCGTCGACGACCGCGAGCGCCCGATGGACGGTCGACGAGCGCGACCACGGGCTCCGCGGGGCGGCGAACGTGCGCGGCCACCTGGTCTCCGGCTTCGCCGACGGCGGCCGGTTCACGGTCCGCGAGCTCGACCGCGCCACGGGGAGCGCACGATGGACGACCACCGTCGACGTCCCGACCGGGAGCGACGGCGAGGTGACGTGCGTGCCGGCGGGCGAGGACGACCTGGTCGTCTGCGCCCTGGGCGCCACGGCGCCCTTCTGGGTCCCGTCGCAGCCGGTGCGGACGCGGCTGCTGGTCCTCGACGCCGCGACGGGGACGACGGTGGACGACCGCACCGCGACGATCCGCACCTGGGTCGCCGCGGACGGCCACGTGGTGACTGCGACGTCGAGCACGAGCGCGGGCACGCACGCCGCCGTGACCTGGACGCTGGAGTCCCGCGGCGCCGACGGCACGGCGCAGTGGAGGACCACGCTGGACCCGGTCGCGGTGCAGCCCGCACCGGCCCAGGCCGAGGACTCGTACACCCCAGGGCTCCCGCTGTGGCTGTCCGCCGCGCGCGACCGCGTGGCGTTCACCGACCAGGGCAAGGCCTGGGTGCTCGATGCCGGTACGGTCACCGACCGCCGGACGGTCGAGGCCGGGGCGGACGTGGCGGTCGTCGAACCCGGCGTGCTGCAGAGCGCCGAACCCGTCGACGACACGAACGCCGACTCCTGGGGCGTCGACGTCACGCTCGTCCCCCTGGACGGCGACCCGGTGAGGTTCTCGGGGTTGCCGGTGACCCTCTCCGTCGACGACGGCAGCGCCCCCGACACGCTCGTCGTGCAGGAACCGCGCGACGGGCTCGTCGCCCTGGACGCGCGCACGGGCGAGCGCCACTGGGCCGTCCCGGTGACCGACGCCTACTCCGGCCTGGTCCTCGGCGGCACGCTGTACGTCAACCCCTCCACGCACACCGGCACGGACCCGGGCGGCCCGTCGGTCGACGCGATCGACCTTCGCACCGGGCGGACCCTGTGGAGCCAGGACGTGGTCGCCACGGGGAACCTCGCCACCGACGGCCGCGCCGTGTACCTCATCGAGAACGACACGATGGAGGCGTTCGCGATCGACGACGGCTCCCCGCTGCCGTCCGTGTCCCTGGTCGCGCCGCCGGTCGCCACCGCCTCGGACGGGAACGCGTGGTTCACGGCCACCTCCGGGCTGCTGCTGCGGGTGGCGTACGACGAGCAGGGGAACGAGGTGTCCACGATCGTCCTCGGCTGACGCCGGCGACCGCTACATTGCGTCGACATGGGGGACATCCAGGAGGTCGAGCTCGTCGAGGGCGGGGCGAGCGAGGCGATACCGAGCGACGCGCCGCAGCAGCGTCGGCGCTGGTGGCGGGCCGCCGGCGCGGTGGTCGTCGTGGGTGCGCTGGTGCTCGCCGGTCAGGTGGTCCTGGACCGCCGGCACCGTGAGCACGAGGCACGGTTCGACGACGTCCCGGGCGTGCTGCTGCCCGTCCCGCGCGAGCCGCACGTGGCGTGGATGGCCGACGACGACGCGCATGCCCATCTCGCCGACGCCATCGAGGTTGGTGGGGTGCTCGTCGGAGGGACGCTCGGCGACGACGGGTACTCGATCACCGGCACCGACCGCGCGACGGGTGCAGCGCGGTGGACCGTCACGGGTCCCCTGGGCGATCCCGGCGAGACCACGCAGTGGGTGACCCAGGACTGGACCCCGCGAGCGCAGTGCGTGCCGATGGGGGCGTGGGTGGCGTGCGGCGTGGACGAGGTGGGCCCCGGCTACGTCGCGCCCGACCCGGAGGCGACACGCATCGTCGTGCTCGACCCCGCCGACGGGACGGTCGCCTCGGACCGCGTGTCCTCCGTGCGGACCTGGACGGCCGACGCCGAGCAGGTCGTGACCGCCACCTCGACCCGCCTCGGCGAGGAGGTCACGTGGACGCTGACGGCGTACGACGTCCACGGCGCGCAGACCTGGACGCGCACGCTGCCCGCCGCCACGGTCCTCGACGACGCGGACGGCGTCGCCGACTACTCGACCGCGCTGCGGGCCGACGACGACCGCATCGCGATGATGGACGAGGGCCACCTGTGGCTCGTCGACCACGACGGCTCGCTCGTCGAGGACCGTCCCGTCGAGGCGCGACGCTTCTACGGCTTCGACCGCGGCGTCGTCGTGAGCTACCCCTACGCGAACGACGACGGCACACCGTCCTCCGAGCCGGCCGGGTTCATCACGCACGACGGCGGCTGGACCCCGCTGGCTGGCACACCGCTGGCGATCGGCGTCGACGACGGCAGCGCGGACGGCGTCGTCCTCTCGGCCCCGCGCACCGACGAACCGTCCAGCACGGGCCCGCTCGAGGCGCACGACGCGACGACGGGCGACCTGCTCTGGTCGTACCCGGCCGCGCTCGTCGACAGCGCCCTGGTCCTGGACCGCACCGTGTTCGCGCTCGTCCAGACGCAGGCCGGCGACGACGTGCAGCACGTCGTGGCGCTCGACGCCCGCGCGGGCCGGGAACGGTGGACGAGCGAGCCGATGCGCGGCGCCGGTCTCGTCGGGGGCCTGCAGCTGGCCACCGACGGCCGCGACGTCCTCGCGCTGGGGCCCGCCGTGGTGGCCGCGTTCTCGATCGACGACGGCAAACCCGCTCCTCCCGTCGACCTGGCCGGCGCCGGTCCGACGAACGGCGTGTCCGCCCACGACGGGCTGCTGCAGGTCGACGTCGCCGACAAGTCGGGTTCGGTCGTCGGCGTGCTCGGCTGATCACGACGGGTCGCGGTCCGCCTCCGAGACGGGCACTCGACTGCGGCGGCTCTGCGGTCGGCTCAGCCACGACGTCTCCGGGCTGTGGTCGGGTTCGTACCCGCCTCGGATCGCGCCGAACGCGGCCAGCGCGTAGCCGACCGCCTCGATGGCTTCGGTCGGGTCGGCCTGCAGGCGGCACTGGTGCCCCAGGGCGTCCTCCCACTCGATCTCGGTCGGAGGGTGACTGAACAAGTAACCCGACAGCGGCTGCCCGCTCTGGCCGAACCGGCGGTAGGTTTCGACGGCGTCCGCGGTGATCATGCCCCGTTGGCTCATGGCCCACAGGTCGTACAGGTCGCGTGGCGTGCGCCGGTCAACCCATGCGGTGAGCTTCATTGCGACCACCGTCGGTGCGGTCGGGACCAGCAGCCGCGCGGGTGGAGCATCGGAGTAGCGCTGCATGATGTCGCGTTCCTCGTGGGGCCAGCGTGCACGGTCGGTGGTGTCGACGAGCTGGAACTTGATCGTCACGTCCTCGCCTGCGGCCAGGTAGATCGACTCGGTGTCCGCGGCCGTGCGCGGGTCCTTGTCCCACGCCAACGGTCCGAACCGATCGGCCAGGTCGACCTCCAGTGCCTCGGCCAGACGGCCACCCGCCTCGGCTCGGGGCAGGTAGACCATCAGGTCGATGTCCTCGGACAGGCGCAGGTTCGGTAGCCACGTGCGCGAGAGCATGGTCCCACCGGTGAACAAGAACACCTCGCGCGCCCTGGCGGAGATCGACGCCAGGGCGTGCGAGATGACGTGGTCGCGGCGGACCTGTTCGAGGTCGACGCCGAAGACGTCGGCGGTCTCGTACAGCTCGGCGTCGGCCAGACTCACGCCTTCGCCTCACCGTGCAGCACACGCAACGTCGCCAGGGCCCTCTTGCCGCCGCGGCGGTGGGCGGCGATCTTCTCGACCCTGGGCCAGTCGGCCTTGCGGGCCAGGCCGCGCATCGCCTCGCGGACGTCTGCGGTGTCGGCAGCACGTCCTAGCGCCAGGTCGACGAGCGTCTGCTCGGGAGTCGTGACGAGGATGGTCCCGAGCTCGGTCCTGATCGGCTGCACGTCCAGGTCGTCCAGGTCGCGGCGCACGAAGTTGACGACGCCATGATCGCGGTCCGCAAGCCTGACCGGGGCGTGCCGCCGGCCGATGGCCACGTCAGCTCTGGCCCGGGCGCGAGGCACCACGCGGTGCAGACGCGCAGCGGACAGGCCCATCAGTGCGACACGGCGGTCACCGAACATGGCGGTGCCAACTGCACCGGCCGCCGCCTCGAGTGCGGGGCGCCAGCGCTTGGGGTCGTAGGCATCGTCGGGAACGGCGACGTACACGCCGTGTGCGACCTTGTGGACCTTGCCCGCCTTGGCCTGCTTGGCCAGCACGGCGCGCGGGTTGACGTAGAGACCGTCGAGGTCGGCCGGTCGTACGGCGCGCATGGGCCTCGTCGCGATCTTTGCGTTCTTTGCCACGGTTCGCCCCTCCTTCGCCGTCGCGACTCCGCTGACATAGTAGCCTTCTGGGCTACTTTTTCGACATCATGTCTTTCGGGCTCACCGGCCACCTCACCTCGTCTTGCCTCGACCCCCTGCCACGCGGCGCTCGCGCGGTCCCGGGCGTACGGTCGTGGCATGTCCGCAGCGTTGCGGTCGGTCGACCTCGTCGAGCAGGACGAGACGTCCGACGAGCCCGAACGGCTCGTCGTGCCGCAGGGCCCGCGCTGGCTGCGCCGGCACGTCCGTGCGGCGGTCGCGATCGCAGCGCTGGTCGTCGCGGTCGTCGTCGGGACGCAGGTCGTCAGCGACGCCCGCGAGCGCGCGCAGGTCGCGGCGCTCGGTTCCGTGCCCGGGGTCGTCCGTCCGCTGTCGTCGGACCTGCGGGTGGCGTGGCGCCTGCCCGCCGAGCAGGCGAGCGCGGTGTGGAGCGCGCCGGCGGACGGGGTGGTGGTCGCAGGCTCGTCGCGCGACGACGGGTTCCGGCTGATCGGCCGCGACGAGGCCACGGGCGCGACGCTGTGGACCACGCCCGTTCGCCCGACCCCCGGGCCGGGCGCGTGGACGTGGTGCCTGCCCGTCGCGCGCGCCGACGGGGACGTCACCGTCTGCACCGCCGGGTCCAACTCGGGGCTGTGGGAGGTGACGGGCCCGGACCGGCACCTGTGGGTGCTCGACCCGCGCACCGGCGCGGTCCTGGCCGAACGCACCCTGCCGATGACGGCCCAGCTCGCGGCGCACGGCGGCGACCTGCTGGTCGCGCGGCCCGTCGACGACGACCGGTGGCGGCTCGACGCCACGGACCCCGTCACGGGCACAGCGCGCTGGACGTTCACCACCGACCCCGTGACCAGCACGTCGACGCTCATGCTCGACACGCCGCAGCTCGTCGACGTCGACGACGGCGTCCTCCTCGTCGTCCCGGGGCACATGTGGTCGGTCGGCGCGGACGGCCGCCTGCGGACCGAGGTGAGCAACGACGGATCGTGGTGGACGGGCCTGCGCGGCGGGGCCCTGCTCGGCTTCCGCCAGGACGGCACCGGCACGGGCGGCTACCGGTCGACGGTCGTGCTGGCGGACGGCACCCAGGTGGCCGGCGCGGACCGTGACCTGGACGTCTCGCCCGACGACGGGTCGGCGGCCGACGTCGTCGTGACGGCCGCTGCCGCGGCGGGGGCCGGGCAGGTCGTCGCACGCTCCGCCGACGACGGCCACGTGCTCTGGACCGCCGCCGGGAGCCCGAACACCGCGATGATGCTGCGCGGACGCCTCTACCTGGGCTCGCCCGACGCGATCGAGGCCCGCGACCCTCGCAGCGGCCGCGTGATCTGGCACCACGCGCTCGACCACCGCGCCCAGCAGCTCGCCACCGACGGGCGGTCGCTGCTCGTCACGCGCGACTCGTCCTTCGTCGACGCGTACGCGCTCGCGGACGGTGCGCCGCGCTGGTCCGCGGACGTCGCCGACGTCCCGGGCATCGGCGCGTCGGTCGTCTCGCTCGGCTTCTACGGCCGCACCGGTCACCTGCTCGCGTCGCTCGAGGACGGGACCGTCGTCGCGCTGCGCTGAGGTGTGGGTACATTGCCCGCGTGGCGCTGAGCGAGGTCGAGCTGGTCGAGGGGGACGCCGAGCCCCCTGCGGCGGCACCCGGCGCGCGCCGGCCCGGGAGTCGACGGTGGCTCGCCGCGATCGGTGCCGTCGTCGTCGGCGGCGTGCTGGCCGGTGGCCAGGCGGTCCTGGACGCCCGCGAGCGCGCGCACCAGGCCCGGTTCGACGACGTCGCGGGCGTGCTCGCGCCCGTCGCCGAGCACCCGCGCGAGCTGTGGACGGCGCCGGTCGACGAGAACGGGAGCAGCCCGCTCGACGACACCGTGAACGTGCAGGGCCACCTGGTGACCGCGAGCACCGACGGCGCCACGTACACGATCCGGTCGATCGACCGCGCCACGGGCGAGGACGCGTGGAAGGTCACGGGGAAGGCGACCGTGCCGGCTGACATCGACGGCGCGTCCGCACGGTGCGAGCCGCTCGGCAGCGACGCGCTCGTCGCCTGCGTCGTCGAGCCGCGGGGCGTCAGTGACGAGCCCGGCGGCCCGCTCCTGGTCGTCGTCGACGCGGCCGACGGGACCGTCGTCGACCGCCGGTCGCTGACCGACGAGCTCTGGGCCGCCGGTGGCGGCGCCGTCGTCACCGCCACCTCCACGCAGACCGACGACGCGACGACCTGGGCGCTCGACGCGCGCGACGCCACCGGCAAGCAGCTCTGGCACCGCACGCTGGAGCCCGTCGACCTGACGGATGCGGACCGCAGCACCGACAACCAGCACTACGACGAGACCAACCTGCTCGTCTCCGACGACCGGGTGGTCCTCACCGCGTCAGGCACGGTGAGGTGGCTCGAGGACGGCGACGTCGTGGCCGAGGGCAACCTCCCGGTGGACACGACGACCGAGCTGGTCGGCGACGTCCTGGTCGCCACCGCGTGGGACCGGACGGTCGAGGGGGAGGGCTCGTTCTACGAGTCCCCGGTGGGCGCCACCTTGCACCCCCTGGGCCACGCGCCGGTCGAGGTCGACGGGGATCTCGTGCGCCCGGACGTGGACGACGGGTCGGCCGACGCGGTCCTGGTGCGGGATGCGGACGGAGGCCTGACGGCCTACGACGCCAGCGCGGGTCGCGCGCGATGGAGCGACACCGGCACGTCGAACGGCGTGCTCGTCCTGGGCGGAACCGTGTACGAGGTGGTCGGGGACGCGACCTTGACGCTCGTCGCGCGCGACGCGGCCACCGGCGATGTCCGCTGGCGCCGCGACCTCTCGCAGTCCGGATGGGCCCAGTACCTGACGCTGGCGACCGACGGTCGGTACGTGTACGCGGTCGATTCCGCTGCCCTGACGCCGTTCGCCATCGACGACGGAGAACCGCAGGCGACCCGCGCTCTGCCGTTCGACCTGTCCCGCGTCTCCAGCTTCGGTTTCGACACCTCCCACGGAGTCCTGCTCGTCGCGGCCCAGGACGACGACGGCAGCACGACGAGCGTCACCGCCGTCGGCTGACGCTACGTTTTCGCCATGGGGGACCTCCGACAGGTCGAGCTCGACGACGACCACGAGACCGCGCCCCGGCGCCCCGGCTCGCGCCGGCGGCGCTGGTGGTTCGCGGCGGGAGCGCTCGTCGTCGTCGGCGCACTCGTGGCTGTCCAGGCCACGATGGACGGGCGCCGTCGGGCCCACGACGCCCGCTACGACGACGTCCCCGGCGTCCTGCTGCCCGTCCCCGACACGCTGCGCGTGGCCTGGCAACGGTCCGACGACCAGGCGTTCGTGGCCTCGTCCGCGGAGGTCGGCGGCCGGATCGTCCACGCCCGGGTCGACGGCGACCATCGGCACGTCACCATCAGCGTGCTCGACCGCTCGTCGGGCGAGGCCGTCTGGACCGCCCGCGAGGCCCTCGACGCGAGCGTCGTCGCCGCGATCGCCGCGGGTGCGGCGCGGACCGCGCGCGACACGGGGGCCGGCACCGAGTCCGACACGGAGTCCGACGAGGCGGACATCAGCGATCCCGCGATGCCCGAGCGACGCGCGACCGCGGTGTGCGCGCCGCTGGGACGCAGCCACGGCGCGTGCGAGATCGGCTGGTTGACGCCGTGGGGCGACTCCCCGGAACCCGCGGCGGCGCAGGTGGTCGTCGTCGACGTCGCGGGGCAGGCCGTCGTCTCGAGCCGCCCGACCGTGATGCGGGCGGCCGCCGTCGTCCGGGACACCGTGGTCGTCGCCACCTCCAGCACGCGCGACGGCCGGATCGTCTGGTCGCTGGACGCCCGCGACGCCCGCGGCCGGCAGCGGTGGAGCCTGACGCTCGACGCGGTGCGTACGGTCCAAAGCAGGGCAGGGCAGTCGTCGCCCCAGACCAGCGTGCTCGCGCTCGACGGGCACCTGCTGCTCGTCGACCAGGGCCACGCGTGGCTGGTCGACGACGGCGTCGTCCTGCGCCGGACCGACGTCGGGAGCGACCACTACGTCATGACGGCGCACGGCGGCGCGCTGCAGGCGGTGCCGCAGGTGAGCAGCGACGGGCTCCAGTACGGCCGCATCCTGCTGGCGGACGGGCAGTGGATCGCCGCCCACGGGTACGCCGTCACGGTCGGGGTCGACGACGGCAGCGCCCCGGACCTGGTGCTCGTCGACGACGACTCCCGCGAGCGGCTCGTCGCGCGCGACTCCCGCACGGGTCGGGAGCTGTGGTCCGTGCCGGCGGGCGACGTCGGCACGGCGACGATCCTGGGCGGCGTCGTGCTCGTGACGGTCGGCAACACGTCGGACGCGACGGCCCCGTCGACGACCCTCGAGGCGATCGACGCCCAGACGGGCGACGTGCGCTGGGCGCGGTCGCTCATGGACGACCCGACGGACGTCCCCCAGCCCGTCGAGGCGCTCACGGACGGGCGCGCCGTCTACGCGCGGTGGGGCACGCATCTCAAGGCGTTCGCGCTCGACGACGGCACCCCGCTCGCCGCACGCGACCTGCCGTCGGGAGAGGCGAGCGACGACACGTACGTCACGGCCATGCTCGGCCTGCTCACGTCGATCGACTACAGCACCGACGCGAGCGGCACCGGCCTGGACGTGCTGGGCTGAGACCCATCGATACCGCCTTGTGACCTGGTGTGGCCGAGGTCATAGCGGGCGTGTGCGACACTGGGTGCAGACCGAGGGGGGCCGCACGGCCCGCCTCGTTCTGTGTCAGTGAAGACACTTGACACCTTTCACAACGGATCGTCCGGCACGTACCTGCCGGTGAAGGGAATGGTTCAACCATGGCTTCGGTCACGTTCGACCACGCAACCCGGGTGTACCCGGGCACGGAGCGCCCCGCGGTGGACGCGCTCAACCTGCACATCGAGGACGGCGAGTTCCTCGTCCTCGTCGGCCCCTCGGGCTGTGGCAAGTCGACCTCCCTGCGCATGCTCGCGGGTCTCGAGGACGTCAACGCCGGCAGCATCCGCATCGGTGACCGCGACGTCACCGACGTGCAGCCCAAGGACCGCGACATCGCGATGGTCTTCCAGAACTACGCGCTGTACCCGCACATGTCGGTCGCCGACAACATGGGCTTCGCCCTGAAGATCGCGGGCACGCCCAAGGCGGAGATCCGTCAGCGTGTCGAGGAGGCTGCGCAGATCCTCGACCTGACCCAGTACCTCGACCGCAAGCCGAAGGCCCTCTCGGGTGGTCAGCGTCAGCGTGTCGCCATGGGTCGCGCCATCGTGCGTCAGCCCCAGGTGTTCCTCATGGACGAGCCGCTGTCGAACCTCGACGCCAAGCTCCGCGTCCAGACGCGTACGCAGATCGCGTCGCTGCAGCGCCGCCTCGGCGTCACCACGGTCTACGTCACGCACGACCAGACCGAGGCCCTGACGATGGGTGACCGGATCGCGGTCCTCAAGGACGGCCTCCTGCAGCAGGTCGGCACGCCGCGCGAGATGTACGACACCCCGCAGAACGTGTTCGTCGCCGGCTTCATCGGTTCGCCGGCCATGAACATCGCGACGTTCCCGGTGATGGACGGCCACGCCAACCTGGGCCGCACGCGCATCCCCGTCGAGCGCTCGATCATCGACGCGTTCACCGAGGAGGACCGCAACCACCTCACGATGGGCTTCCGCCCCGAAGCCGTCGAGGTCGTCCCGGCGAACACGCCCGACGCGATCCCCGTCATCGTGAACATCGTCGAGGAGCTCGGCTCCGACGCGTTCGTCTACGGCTCGCTGACCAACGAGTTCGGCGCCGCCGCCAACGTCCACTCGGGCGCCGGCGACGCGCAGGTCATCGTCCGCGTCGACCCCCGCAAGGTCCCCGCCAAGGGCGAGACCATCGGCATCAAGATCCGCACCGGCGAGCAGCACCTGTTCCACGCCGGCTCGGGCGAGCGCTTCTGACGCAGCGCACCTGAACCACCCGCGAACGGCGGGCCCGCACCAGCGGGCCCGCCGTTCCGCTTTCCCCACCCCGAACGTCCGAGCAACTGGTCGTGATCGCGACCACTTCCTCGGACGTTGTGGGACGGGGCTGTCAGGATGGGGCCATGAGTCCTACCGTTCAGAGGCTGCAGATCACCGCGGCCTCGCCGGACCCCGCCCTGCTGGACCTGCCCTGGGACGTGCCGCTCGAGGAGTGGCCTGCGGAGACGCTGGCGGCCCTGCCGCGCGGCATCTCGCGCCACATCGTGCGCTTCGCGCGGCTGTCGGGGCGCGTCATCGCCATCAAGGAGATCGGCGAGACGGTCGCGTACCGCGAGTACGAGCTGCTGCGGCAGCTCAGCCGCATCGACGTCCCGTCCGTCGAGCCCGTCGGTGTGATCACGGGGCGCCGCTCACCGGACGGCGAGCCGCTCGAGGCCGTGCTCATCACCGAGCACCTGCAGTTCTCGCTCCCCTACCGCGCCCTGTTCAGCCAGTCGCTGCGCCCGGACACCGCGACGCGGCTCATCGACGCCCTCGCCGTGCTGCTGGTGCGCCTGCACCTGGCCGGCTTCTACTGGGGTGACGTGTCGCTGTCCAACACCCTGTTCCGCCGCGACGCGGAGACGTTCGAGGCGTACCTGGTCGACGCCGAGACGGGCGACCTGCACGACAAGCTGTCCGAGGGCCAGCGGGGGTACGACCTGGAGGTCGCGCGCGTCAACATCATCGGCGAGCTCATGGACCTGCAGGCCGGCGAGTTCCTCGAGGACGACGTGGACGCCGTGGCGATCGGCAACGCCCTGGCCGAGCGCTACACCGACCTGTGGCGGGCCCTCACGGAGGTCGAGACGTTCGGCTACGGCGACCGCTGGCGCGTCCAGGCCCGCATCGACCGCCTCAACGACCTGGGCTTCGACGTCGGGGAGCTCGACATCACCACCGACGTCGACGGCACCACGGTCCACATCCAGCCCAAGGTCGTCGACGCCGGCCACCACTCGCGCCGCCTCATGCGCCTGACCGGCCTGGACGTGGGCGAGAACCAGGCCCGCCGCCTGCTCAACGACCTCGACGAGTTCCGCGCCGCGACCGACCGGCAGGCTGAGGACGAGTCCTTCGTCGCGCACGACTGGCTCACGGGCGTCTTCGAGCCCGCCGTCCGCCGCGTCCCCCGCGAGCTGCGCGGCAAGCTCGAGCCCGCGCAGGTGTTCCACGAGCTGCTGGACCACCGCTGGTACCTCTCCCAGCAGCAGCAGCGCGACGTGCCCATGAAGGAAGCCGCCAAGAGCTACGTCAAGAACATCCTGCCCAACCGGCCCGACGAGCAGTCGATCCTGGGCGTCCAGGCGGGCGACATCCGCGAGACCGCGCAGATCCCCGTCCTCCCGGACGACGAGATCATCGGCTGACCGTCGATCAAGGCGCAACCGGCTGGTCGAGCTCGACAGGCTCCGACCTGGCTTCCGCGCCGTATCGGCGTGCAGCACGCGCCACCTGTTCCGCGACCCGGTGAGCGATGGGCTCGGACGCGAAGTACTGCGTGCCCTTGTCGACCGTCTCTCCCGCCCGCCCGGGTGTCAGGCCTGACGCACGCAGCACGCGGAGCGCCCGGACGCGAGTCATCCGCGAGACGTCGCGCACGACCAGTCGGTGCGAGCCGGACGGCGGCACCGCGCCGCGAGCCACCCGCACGCGGAACCTTGCGGCGTCCAGGAGCGTCGCCGCACCACGATCGACGAACCCGATCGCGACGTAGCCACCGATGACGAGGACGAGGACCGGCCACCCCGCGCCATCCTGCAGCGGAACTGCCACGACCGCCGCGATGAGCGCGACCAGCCCGAGCCCGACGCAGAGGCGCAAGGCAGCACCGCGCAGTGAGGATCCGATCGAGCGCCCCACTACGCCCGCTGGCGGCTGACCTCGTACAGCGCGATGCCGGCGGCGACGCCGGCGTTGAGCGACTCGACGGCCGACGCGATCGGGATCGACGCGATGGCGTCGCACTGCTCGCGCACCAGCCGGGAGATGCCCTTGCCCTCGGAGCCGACGACGAGCACGAGCGGATCGGTCGCATAGGGCAGGTCGGCGATCGCGACGTCGCCGTCCCCGGCCAGGCCGACGACGAACGCGCCCGCCTGCTTGTAGGCCTGCAGCGTGCGGGTCAGGTTGGTGACGCGGGCGACGGGCACACGGGCCGCGGCGCCGGCGGACACCTTCCACGCCGACGCGGTGACGCCGGCGGCGCGACGCTCGGGGACCAGCACGCCGTGCGCACCGAAAGCACCGGCCGAGCGGAGCACGGCACCCAGGTTGCGGGGATCGGTGACGCCGTCGAGCGCGACGATCAGCGGCGCCTGGCCGGCAGCCTCCGCGATGTCGAGGAGGTCCTCGTCGTCGGCGTACGCGTACGGCGGGACCTGGATGGCGACGCCCTGGTGCACCGAGCCGTCGGTGAGGCGGTCGAGCTCGGTCTTGGAGACCTCGAGCATCGGGTAGTTCTCGTTGCCGGCGACCGAGATGATCTCGCGCGTGCGGTCGTCGGCCTCGAGGCGCGAGGCGATGTAGACCGTCGAGACGGGGATGCCCGCGCGCAGGGCCTCGACCACGGAGTTGCGGCCGGAGACGATCTCGTGGGTCGACGACGTGCGCCCGCCGCGACCGCCCGCGGCGCTGCGCGACGCCGTGCCGGCCAGGCGGCCCGAGGTGCCACGCTTCTCCGCGGCGACCTTCTTCTTGTAGGCCTTGTGGTACGTGCGGTCCTCGGCCTTCGGCGTCGGCCCCTTGCCCTTGAGGGACTTGCGTCCGTGGCCGCCGGTGCCGACCTGAGCGCCCTTCTTGGTGCCCGCCTTGCGGGTGGCGCCGCGGCGCTGGGAGTTGCCGGCCATGAGATGTCTTCTTTCGTCTACGGATGAGTGCGGGGAGGCCCGCTGATCAGGCGTCGGGGCGGGCGGCGAGCGACCAGCGCGCGCCGGTCGGGGAGTCCTCGACCACCACGCCGGCCGCGGCGAGACGGTCACGGATGGCGTCGGACGTGGCGAAGTCGCGTGCCGCCCGGGCCGCGGCCCGCGCTTCCAGCTCCGCGGCGACGACGGCCTCCAGGGCGGCCGCGTACGGCTCGTCTGCCCCGCGCGAGCGCCACTGGGCGCCGCCCGGGTCCAGGCCCAGCACGTCGAGCATGGCCCTCAGCACCACCATCGCGGTGCGCGCACCGTCCAGGTCACCCGCGGCGAGCGCGGTGTTCCCGGCCCGCAGGTGCTCGTGCACCACCGCGAGCGCGGCGGGAACGTTGAGGTCGTCGTCCATCGCGGCGACGAAGTCGGCGGGCAGCTCGACCTTCGCGACCTCGTCGTCGTCCGCGACCCCGACCTTCTCCGCCGCGCGCTCGACGAAGCCCGCGAGCCGGTCCCACGTCGCCTCGGCCTCGACCAGCGTCGCGTCGGACCACTCGAGCATGGAGCGGTACTGCACGGCCGTCATGGCGTACCGCAGCACGGCCGGACGGGTCGTCGCGAGCACGGCCGTCACCAGCAGCCCGTTGCCGAGCGACTTGCTCATCTTGGCGCCGCCCTGCGTGACCCAGCCGTTGTGCAGCCAGTAACGCGCGAACGGGTACCCGGCGGCGCGCGACTGCGCCTGTTCGTTCTCGTGGTGCGGGAACCTCAGGTCCAGGCCGCCGCCGTGGATGTCGAAGCCCTCGCCCAGGTAGCGCAGCGCCATGGCCGAGCACTCCAGGTGCCAGCCGGGCCGGCCGCGGCCGTACGGGGTGTCCCAGGACGCCGTCTCCGGCTCGCCGGGCTTGTGCGCCTTCCAGAGGGCGAAGTCCCGGGGGTCGCGCTTGTCCGAGCCCTCGGGTGCCGCATCGGGCGCAGCGACCATGTCCTCGACGCGCTGGTTGGTCAGCGAGCCGTACTCGGGGAACGAGGCGACGTCGAAGTACACGTCGCCCGTGTCCGCCGCGTAGGCGTGCCCGCGCTCGATGAGACGCGTCATGAGCTCGACCATGCCGGGGACGTGCCCGGTGGCGCGCGGCTCGTAGGACGGCGGCAGGACACCGAGCGCGTCGTACGCGGCGGTGAACGCGCGTTCGTTGGTCGCGGCCCACGCCCACCAGGGCTCACCGGCGTCGGCGGCCTTGGCCAGGATCTTGTCGTCGATGTCCGTGACGTTGCGGACCAGCGTCACGCGGTGGCCGGTGCGCCGCAGCCAGCGGACCAGCACGTCGAACGCGACGCCCGAGCGCAGGTGCCCGATGTGCGGGGGCGCCTGGACGGTCGCGCCGCACAGGTAGATGCCGACCTCGCCCGCGGTGAGCGGGACGAAGTCGCTCACCTGGCGGGTGGCGGTGTCGAACAGGCGCAGGGTCACCGGGCAAGGCTACCGGCCGCGTGGCCGGGGGACCGTCCGGCACCTGCCGTGGCGCCCGACGACACGTGCCGGCGGCTCAGCCGAACGTGCCGCCCTCGCCCCGGTACGTGGGCACGCTCGCCTCCACGGCCTCGCCGCGCACCAGGTGCACGGTCGCGAACCGCTCCATGACCTCGCCGGACTTGGCGTGCCGGAACCACACCCGGTCGCCGACGCGCAGGTCGGACCGGGCGGGTACGCGCACGGGCGTCTGCACCTCGCCGGCGCCCTCACGGTCGGTCAGCGACAGCCCGGCGGGGAACACCGGCCGCGGCTGGCGCGACTTCGTCGGCGGCCCCGACGCGATGTAGCCGCCGCCGAACGCGGTCGCGTACCCGGGCGCCGGCAGGCGGACCACGTCGAGGCCGAAGAAGGCCGCCGGCCGCGGCTCGAACGAGCGGTAGTCGTCGAACAGCGTCGGGACGAACAGGCCGGAGCCCGCGGTGACCTCGGTGACCGACGGCGCCGCGGCGCTCGTCTGGACCGAGCCCGAGCCGCCGGAGTTCACGAGCTCCAGCCGGTGCCCGACCGCGGCCTCGACGGCCTCGACCACGGCGGTGCGCCGCGTCGCGAGGTCCCGGATCGACAGCTTCTTGACCGCCCGGACCGCGGGCGAGGAGTCGGGGAGCCCGGCCACCTGCGCCTCGTAGAACATGACGCCGCGCACGTCGATGCCGTCGCGCTGCGCGACGTACGCCGCCAGCTCACCGGCCTGCTCGGCCGTGTGCACGGGGGAGCGCCGCACGCCCAGGTGCGCCCGGATCGGGCCGAGCCGCACCTGCAGCGACGCGTCGACGTCCAGGCACACCCGGATCGTCGTCCCGTGCGCGGCGGCGGCCTTCGCGGCGAGGTCGACCTGCGCCACGTCGTCGACCATGAGCGTGATCGCGGCGGCCGCCGCGGGGTCCGCTGCCAGGTCGTCGAGCGCACCGACGTCGACCGTGGGGTAGCCCAGCAGCACGTCGTCGACGCCCTGCGAGACGAGCCACAGCGCCTCGCGCAGCGAGTACCCCATGACACCCGCGAACCCGGGGCGGGCGAGCACACGGTGCAGCACCTCGCGCACGCGCACGGACTTGCTGGCCACGCGGATCGGGGTGCCGGCGGCGCGCCGCACCAGGTCGTCCGCGTTCGCCTCCAGGGCGTCGAGGTCGACGACCGCAAGGGGTGCCGGCAGGTGACCGGTGGCAGCGTCGAGGCGTGCACCGAGCGTCATGCGGAGACCTCCTGAGGAGTCGTCGACCCCGGCCGGCCCGCGGGCGTGGCGAACCGGCCCGCGAGCGCCGCCACCACGAGCACGAGCGCGACGGGGATGAGGTAGCCGATACGGAACGACGTCGCGCTGCCGATCGCGCCGACCATGACGGCGCCCAGCAGCGTGCCGAGGTAGTTGAAGACGTTGAGCCGGGCGATGACGGCGTCGGCGTGGTCGGGGGACAGTGCGCCGGCCGCGGAGAAGCACAGGGGCACGATCAGGCCGAGCCCGGCACCGGCCACGGAGAAGCCGATGGTCGCGGTGACGACGCCCTGGGCCAGCACGACGAGCAGCAGCCCGGCCGCCCCGACCAGCGACGCGACCCGCACGACCCGCACGCGGCCCCAGCGCCGCACCAGCGAGTCCCCGACGAGGCGTGAGACCAGCGTCGCTGCCAGGTACGGCGCGATGACGAGCGGCGCCACCCAGTCGGCCGCGTCGAGCGCGTCGAGCAGGTAGATGGTGCCCCACGTCTGCGTGGCGTTGTCGACGGCGAAGTAGGCCACGACCGCGACGGCCAGGACGAGCATGGGCCGCCAGGGCACGTGGTTGCGCGGGTGGTCGCCGGTCGCCTCGAGCGGTGCGTCCTGGGTCCGCAGGCCCCAGCGGGCGACGAGCACCGCGGAGACCCACGTGACCGGGGTCGCCAGCAGGAACACCACGTGCACGGGCTCGAGCCGCAGGTCCAGGGCGATGCCGGCCGAGACGACGAAGGACGCGACCACGGCCCCGACGGACCAGGCAGCGTAGAAGCCGGCGGTGAGCGGCCGCCCGTAGGCGCGCTGGACGGCGACGGCCTGCATGTTCTGCGAGGCGTCCACCATCCCCAGTGCCAGGCCGTAGATCGCGAACGCCCCGATGACGAGGCCGAACGTCGGCGCGCTCGCGGCGAGCGGGACGGCGACGCCGATGAGGGTCAGCCCGGTGACCAGCGCCACCCAGCTCCCGCCGCGCCGGCTGATCGCGTCCGCCACGAACGTGCCCGCCGCGGCGGCGAGCAGCACACCCGCGACGGCCACCGTGATGAGGTCGTCGTCGACGCCGTAGCGGCTCTTGAACGAGTCCAGGCTCAGCAGCAGCAGGAGCAGGACGAAGCCCTGCGCGGTGAACGCGAGGCTCGTCGCCAGGCGCGCGCGGGACTGCTCCGCCGGTGCGGCGGTCACGCAGCGCCTGCCGGGCCGGCTCCGGGGGCCGCCGCGAGGGCGGGGTCGGTCGCCTCCGCGCCGTCGCGCGGGACGGTCAGCGTGGCCAGGTACGCCCCCAGGCCGTGCAGCCCGCGCAGCGCCTTCTCGGCGTCGCCGTCGACGAGCCAGGCCAGCGAGTAGCCGTCGACGACGGCGACGACGATGCGCGCGATCTCCTCCGCCTCCATCGTCCAGCTGATGTCGGCGGCCTCGCCCACGGCGGCGAGCACCTGGGCCGCGGCGGCCCACTGACCCTCGTACTGCTCCATCGCGACCTGGTTCAGCTCGGCGTTGCGCAGCGAGGCCGTGGTCAGCTCGTAGCTGAGGAGCTGCGACCCGCGCGTGCCCGAGATCGACGCCCACACGGCTTCGATCGCGTACTCGATGGCGGTCGCCGCCGGCAGCCCGCGCGGCAGGTCCTCGAGGCCGTGCACGGTGTTCCGCTCCGTGATGGCGTGCGCCATGGCACGCAGGAGCTCGTCCTTGTCCTGGAAGCAGTAGTGGACGACGCCCAGGGAGACCCCGGCCTCCGACGCGACGGCGCGCACGGTCGCGGCCTCGATCCCGTCGCGGCTCGCGACCGTCAACGCCGCCTCGACGAGCTGTTCCCTGCGTTCCGCCACAGGCATGCGGTTCATCTCGGTCCCCTCCCTGCCCGCGTCCGACCCCCCGGTCAGGCGCGCTCCCCCGCCCTCACTGCGCCCAGTGAAGCACGTCACCACTTGACTTGGACAGATGACCAAGTCACTCTCTGCTGTTATGGGGACCAGACGAGGCGCGACCTGGCAGAACTGGGCGCGTACCGCTGCCGCCACTCCTCACCGTAGCGAGACCCCTCGTGACCTGCAGGAATTGTCTCGTACCGTGCAGGGTGCGGCGCGCGACTCGCTGCGCGTGCGCGCGGTCGGCGGCGGCCACTCGTTCACGCCCGCCGCGGTCACCGAGGGCGTTCACCTGCACCTCGACCACCTCGCGGGGCTCGAGAGCCTCGAGCGCCGGCCCGACGGGACCGCGTACGCCACCGTCGGAGCGGGCACCCGGCTGCACACGCTCAACGCGCTGCTGGCCGCGCACGGGCTCGCCATGCGCAACCTCGGCGACATCGACCACCAGACCGTCGCGGGCGCGATCTCGACCGGCACGCACGGCACGGGAGCCCGCCTGGGTGGGCTCGCGACGCAGGTCGTGGGTGTGCGCCTGGTCACGGCGACCGGCGACGTCGTCGACGTGTCGCGCGACGAGCAGCCCGAGCTGTTCGCGATGGCGCGGCTGGGCCTCGGGACTGTCGGCGTCCTGGCGGCGGTGACGCTCGAGGTCGTCCCGGCGTTCCGGCTCGAGGCGCGGGAGGAGCCGTGGTCGCTCGACGCCGTGCTCGCGGGGCTCGACGACCTCGTCGACGGCAACGACCACTTCGAGTTCTACTGGTTCCCCCACACCCGCCGCACCCTGACCAAGCGCAACAACAGGGTCGCCGACGACGTCGTCGAGCCGCTCAACCCGGTGCGCGCGTGGGTGGACGACGAGCTGCTGTCCAACGCCCTGTTCGGCCTGACCAACCGCCTCGCCACCCTCGTCCCGGCAGCGACGCCGACCATCAACTCGGTCGCCGCCCGGGCCCTGAGCGCCCGCCGTTACGTCGCCCCGTCGCACGACGTGTTCATCTCGCCGCGCCGCATCGTGTTCCGCGAGATGGAGTACGCGATCCCGCGTCGCGAGCTGCCGGCCGTGCTGGGCGAGATCGACGCGTGGCTGCGCTCGTCGGGCGAACGGGTCCCGTTCCCGCTGGAGATCCGCTTCGCCGCGGCCGACGACCTCTGGCTCTCGACCGCGCACGGCCGCGAGACCGCCTACGTGGCCGCGCACCAGTACGTGAAGATGCCGTACCGCCGCTACTTCGACGCCGTCGAGGCGATCATGCGTCAGGTCGACGGCCGCCCGCACTGGGGCAAGATGCACTGGCTCGGCGCCGAGCGGTTCGCCCAGCTCTACCCGCGCTTCGGTGACGCCCAGCGCGTCCGCGCGACGGCTGATCCCGACGGGCTGTTCGGCAACCCCTACACCGACCACGTCTTCGGGGAGCGTCACCCGCAGGTGTGAACCGGGGATTCTCAGACCTACGACCCTGGCGTCCCACAGTCGTGCGGTGCACTCTGTGCGGGTGAGCCTGAACCGCGTCGTCGTCGCTGCCGCATTCGGAGGGCCGGAGGTCCTGCAGGTCGTCGAAGGTCCACGTGTCGAGCCCGGACCCGGCAACGTCGTCGTGCAGGTCCGTGCGGCCGGGGTGAACCCGATCGACTGGAAGACCTACGCCGACTCCCCCGGCGCGGACGCCTCGCGCCTGCCGCTGCGGCTCGGGCTGGAGGTCGCGGGGGTCGTCTCCGCCGTCGGCCCCGGCGTGCGCTGGCTGTCCGAGGGCGACGAGGTGATTGCCTGGCGCGTCCGAGGGGGCTACGCCGACCAGCTCGAGGTTCCCGAGCAGGTCACCGTCCGCCGGCCGGCCGAGCTGAGCTGGGCCGCGTCGGGCGGGCTCATGCTCGCGGGCACGACGGCCGTGCACGCCCTGACGGCGACCTCGGTGCACCGCGGCGACGTGGTCCTCGTGCACGGCGGGTCCGGCGGCGTGGGGCGCATGGTCGTCCAGCTCGCCGAGCTGCGCGGCGCGACGGTCGTCGCGACGGCCTCCCCGCACGCGCACGACGACCTGCGCAACCTCGGTGCCATCCCCGTGGAGTACGGCGAGGGCCTGGTCGAACGCGTCCGGGCCGTCGGGACCGGCCCGATCACCGCCGCGATCGACACCGTCGGGACCGACGAGGCGCTCGACACCTCCGTCGCGCTGGTCGACGACCGTGGGCGCATCGCGACGATCGCCGGGTTCGCGCGCGCCTCGTCGCTCGGCATCCTGGCGCTCGGCGGCGGCCCGGGCGCCGACCCGGGTACCGCCGTCCGCGAAGCAGCGCGCGGCCAGCTCGCCGAGCTCGCGGCCGACGGTGCCCTCGACGTCCGTGTGGCGCGCACGTACGCGCTCGACGACGTCGCCGACGCGCACCGCGAGGGACGCGGAGGCCACGCGGGCGGCAAGCTGGTGCTGCTGCCCTGAGTCGTCGGGGGTGCGTGTGGCTCAGCGCACGACGTCGGCCGCGACGTCCCGCAGCTCGTCGAGCACACGCCGCACGACGAGGCGCTCGGCCCGGTCCGGGCGCAGGAGCGCGTCGACGCGCCGGCCGGCGCGCACGCCCGTGAGCGGCACCAACCGGACGATCGGCGCCCCACCGAACGTGTACCGCGGCAGCAGCGAGACGCCGTGCCCCGCGGCGACGAACGCCGCCGCGGCGTGGAAGTCGTTGATGCGGTGGGCCACGCGCGGCTCGGTGCCGGACGCCTCGCCGATCACGGCCAGCACGGACCAGACCGGAAAGCCCTCCCGCACGGCGATCCACCGCTGCCCGGCCAGCTCGGCGGCATCGATGCTCGGCCGGTCGGCGAGCGGGTGGTCGGGAGCGACGGCCAGGTCGAGGGGCTCGCGCAGCAGCGACACGGTCGTCACCGCGTCGCCCCACGTCCGCGAGCCGTCGGGGCGGTGCGCGACGACGACGTCGTAACGGTCGGTCAGCGCGGCGAACTCGTCCTGCGCCACGTCCTCGTCGGTGCAGTCGACGTCGATGCCGCCGATCGCCGCGACGCGTGTGAGCAGCGCCGGCAGCAGCAGCTGCGCGCCGCTCGCGAAGGCACTCACCCGCACCGTGCCGGTCGGGCTCGCGGCGAAGTCGTCGACCGCGGCCTGCGCGCGCTCGAGCGCGACGGCGACCTCGAGCGCGGCGTCGGCCAGCGCCTCACCCGCCGGGGTCAGGCGCAGGCCGCGGCCCACGCGCTCGGTGAGCGGGGTGCCGACCTCGCGCTGCAGCGAGGCGACCTGCTGGGAGACGGCCGAGGGGGTCAGGTGCAGGGCGCCGGCCGCGCCCGTGACGCCGCCCTGGGACCGCACGGCCCGGAGCGCCTCCAACGCCCTGACGTCCATGTAGTCATGCTACATAGACACATCATTTCTTTTCGCTGGTGCTGGAGGGTTGCGGGACCGCATGCTCGATCCCGTGAGTACCCGTGACCGCCTCCTCGCCGCACTCGTCGCCGTGTGCTGGGGCCTCAACTTCCCCGCCATCCACCTGTCGCTGCAGCAGTTCCCGCCGTTCTTCCTCGTCGCGCTGCGCTTCACGCTCATCGCCGTCCCCACCGTGCTGCTGGTGCCACGCCCCGCGGTCCGCGTGCGATGGCTGCTGCTGTACGGGCTGGGGTTCGGGACCCTGCAGTTCGTCTTCCTGTACTGGGCGATGTCCGCGGGCATGCCCACCGGCCTCGCGTCGCTGGTGCTGCAGTCGTCGGCGCCGTTCACCGTGGTGCTGGCCGCGATGCTGCTCCGGGAACGGGTGTCGCGCCGCCAGGGGCTCGGGGTCCTCGTCGCCGTGACCGGCCTGGCGGGCATCGCGCTGCACCGCGCCGACGTCGCCGGCGGCACCACCCTGGTGCCCGTGCTGCTCACGCTGTGCGGCGGGCTCGGGTGGGCGCTCGGCAACCTCGGCAGCCGGCTCGCCGTGCGTACGGCGCCCGACGAGTCCTTCCGGCTGCTGCTGTGGATGTCCGTCGTGCCGCCCGTGCCGATGGGCGCGCTGTCGCTCGTCGTCGAGGGACGCGCGCGGATCGGCGACTCGTTCACCGGGCTCGGTTCCCCGACCGGGCTGGCCGCGCTCGGCGGGTTGGCGTTCACGGTGCTGATCGGGACGCTGCTGGGGTCAGGCCTGTGGACCTCGCTCATGGCGCGCCACCCCGCCGGCGTCGTCGCACCGTTCTCGATGCTCGTGCCCGTCGTCGGGATCGGCTCGGCGTGGCTGATCCTCGGTGAGCGGACCGCACCCGTCGAGCTCGCGTGCGGCGCGCTGGTGGTCGGCGGGGTGCTGCTGGGGAGCGTGCGGGGTCGTCAGGACCGCGCGACGACGAGCGCGGTCGCGATCGCCGCGACGCCCTCCCCGCGCCCCGTCAGCCCCAGCCCGTCCGTCGTCGTGGCGGACAGCGACACGGGCGCACCCGCCGCGTCCGACAGCACCGCCTGGGCCTCGTCGCGCCGCTGACCGAGGCGAGGCCGGTTGCCGATCACCTGGACCACCACGTTGCCGACGTCGAAACCGGCCGCCCGCACGCGGCGGGCGGCCTCGGCGAGCAGCACCGCACCCGCGGCCCCCGCCCACTGTGGCTCCGCCGTGCCGAAGTTCGAGCCCAGGTCGCCGAGGCCCGCCGCGGAGAGCAGCGCGTCGGCGGCGGCGTGCGCGGCGACATCGGCGTCCGAGTGCCCGGCCAGCGGGCGCTCCCCGGGCCACGCGAGCCCGGCCAGGTGCAGCACCGCGTCCGGGGCGGGGGCGGGGTCGTAGGCGTGCACGTCGACGCCGATCCCCGTGCGCGGGAGGTTCGTGGGCATGGGTCAGCGCTCCAGGGAAGAGGGATCGGCCGTCGGCTCGGCGAGCGTGAGCTCCGCGATCGCCAGGTCGCGTCGCGTCGTGATCTTCGCGGCGTCGTCGTCGCCTGGCACCACCCAGACCGGCAGGCCGAGCCGCTCGACGAGACCGGCGTCGTCGGATGCCGCGAGCGACTCGTCGGCGGCGTCGTCGGCCGCCGCCGCGTGCGCCCGCGCGAGCAGCTCACGCGTGAAGCCCTGGGGGGTCTGCACCGCGCGCAGCGTGCCGCGGTCCACGGTGCCGAGCACGGGCCAGCCGTCGATACCGCCGTCGGGCGGTCCCACGCGCTTGATCGTGTCCGTGACCGCCAGCCCGGGGACCACCGCCTCGTGACCTGCCGCGACCGCCGCGACCACACGCTCGATCAGCGCCGGCGGCGCGAACGGGCGCGCCGCGTCGTGCACCAGCACCACGTCGACGTCGTCGGGCACCGCCGCGAGCGCCGCGGCCACGGACGCCTGCCGCGACGGCCCCCCGACGACCACGGTGACAGGCACCGGCAAGCCCTCCAGCAGACGAACGAAACCCCCGACGTGACCCGCCGGGGCGGACACGACGAGGGTCTCGAGCTGCCGGTCGTCGAACCGGGCTGCGCACAGCCGCCGGGCGGCGTGCAAGACGATCGGATCGCCCGCCACCGGCACGAGGGCCTTCGGCAGGGCGTGCCCGAGCCGGGCACCGCTGCCCGCGGCGGTCAGGATGGCGGCGGTCCGCACCTCAGGAGCGGTCCGCGCCTCAGGAGGCGAGGACCTCGTCGAGGATGGCCTCGGCCTTCTCCTCCTCGGTGTGCTCGGCGAGCGCGAGCTCCGAGACGAGGATCTGACGGGCCTTGGCCAGCATGCGCTTCTCGCCGGCCGACAGGCCGCGGTCCGCGTCACGACGGGACAGGTCGCGCACGACCTCGGCGACCTTGATGACGTCGCCGGAGGCGAGCTTCTCGAGGTTGGCCTTGTACCGACGCGACCAGTTGGTCGGCTCCTCCGTGTACGGGGCACGCAGGACCTCGAACACGCGGTCCAGGCCCTCCTGGCCCACGACGTCACGGACGCCGACGAGGTCGACGTTCTCAGCGGGGACCTCGATGGTGAGATCTCCCTGGGCGACCTTGAGCTTGAGGTAGATCTTGTCCTCTCCGCGGATGGTCCTGGTCTTGATCTCTTCGATCAACGCTGCACCGTGGTGCGGGTAGACAACGGTCTCCCCAACAGTGAAAGTCATCTGCAGGTGTCCCCTTTCGCGGGGTCCTACCTTATCACGGCACAATTCGCCCCAATCCGGCGGCGCGTGTCGCGCGGGAGTCGTCCGCGCTGGTCAGCGAGCGGTCGCTCCACCCCCTCGGTGACGCGGCACGGGTGGTCCCCGCCACACGTCCCGGAGGCGGCCCGACGAGCGCACGCCCGCTAGTCTTGCCCGTGCAGCGTCATGCGTGCTGCGCCGAATGCCCCGACGCCCCTGGAGTCCCCCGTGACCTCGCCCCGCCCCCGCACCCTCCGGCTCTGGTCCGCCACCGGTCTGTGCGTCGCCGGCCTGATGCTGGCCGGGTGCTCGGCCACGAACCCGATGACCACCGAGAGGGAGTACAGCGCGTCGGACGGCGTGCGCGTGACCCTCGGTGACGTCCGCGCCTCCAACCTCCTGGTGATCTCGTCGGCCAAGGGCGCCCCGGGTGCGGTGCAGGGTGCGCTGACGAACGACGGCGAGCAGACCCGCACCGTCACGCTCACCGCGGGCGACGACAGCACGACCGTCACGGTCGAGGCCGGCCAGACCGTCCTGCTCACGTCGGACACCAGCGGCGGCGCGCCCGGCGACGGCCGCAAGGACATCGTCATCCCCGCCGTCAGCGTCCCCCCCGGTGCCGTGCTGCCCGTCACGATCGCGACGGACGCCGCGGGCAGCGAGGAGCTGGGCGTCCCGGTGCTCGACGGCTCGCAGCCCGAGTACGCGACGCTGGTGCCCACGCCGACGCCGTCGGCCTGACCCGCACGCACGAGAGCCCCGGACCGCCGCAGCGGTCCGGGGCTCTTCTCGTCGGGGGTCCGCTCAGCCGAAGCGGCCCGAGATGTAGTCCTCGGTGGCCTGCTCGTGCGGGGCGGAGAAGATCGTCGCGGTGTCGTCGACCTCCACCAGCCGGCCGGGCTGACCGACGCCCGCCAGGTTGAAGAACGCCGTGCGGTCGGAGACGCGCGCGGCCTGCTGCATGTTGTGGGTGACGATGACGATCGTGTACTGCGACTTGAGCTCGGCGATCAGGTCCTCGATCGCAAGGGTCGAGATCGGGTCGAGGGCCGAGCACGGCTCGTCCATGAGCAGCACCTGGGGCTTGACGGCGATCGCCCGAGCGATGCACAGACGCTGCTGCTGGCCGCCCGACAGGCCCGAGCCCGGGCGGTCCAGGCGGTCCTTGACCTCGTTCCACAGGTTGGCGCCCCGCAGCGACTGCTCGACGAGGTCCTGTGCGTCGCCCTTGGAGATGCGCTTGTTGTTGAGCCGCACGCCCGCCAGGACGTTCTCCGCGATCGACATCGTCGGGAACGGGTTGGGCCGCTGGAAGACCATGCCCACCTGGCGGCGGACCGCCACCGGGTCGACGTCCGCCGCGTACAGGTCGACGCCGTCCATCGCGACGGTCCCCTCGACGTACGCGCCGGGGATGACCTCGTGCATGCGGTTGAGCGTGCGCAGGAACGTGGACTTCCCGCAGCCGGACGGGCCGATGAAGGCCGTGACTGACCGGGGCTCGACGGCGATCTGCACGTCCGCCACGGCCTTGAAGTCGCCGTAGAAGATGTTCAGGTCCTTGACATCGATGCGCTGAGACATGGGGTGCGGGCCTTTCAGGGGTACCAGGGAGCGGGGGTCAGCGGGTCTTCGGCGCGAAGAGTCGCGTGATGAGCCGCCCCACGAGGTTGAGCAGCATGACGATGATGATCAGGACGAGCGCGGCCGACCAGGCACGGTCGAAGTTGATGGTCGGCACGCAGTTCGTCGCCGTCGGCGAGCAGGGCACCAGGCCCTGCTGGAACTGCCGGTAGATGTAGACGGGCAGCGTCATCATGCGGCCGTCGAACATGCTGTAGTTGATGGAGTCGGCGACGCCGACCGTCACCAGGAGCGGCGCGGTCTCACCGATGATGCGGGCCACCGCGATCGTGATGCCGGTGACGATGCCCGCGATCGCGGTGCGCAGGACCACCCGGATGGTCACGAGCCACTTGGGCACCGCGAGCGCCAGGGCGGCCTCGCGCAGCTCGTTCGGGACCAGCCGCAGCATCTCCTCCGACGAGCGCACGACGACCGGGATCATGAGGACCGACAGCGCGACCGAGCCGGCGATGCCCATCCGGACCCCGGGCCCGAAGAACAGCGCGAACAGGGCGTAGGCGAACAGGCCGGCGACAATGGACGGGATGCCCGTCATGACGTCGACGAAGAACGTCACCGCACGGGCCAGGCGACCGCGACCGTACTCGACCAGGTACACGGCCGTCATGAGGCCGATCGGCACCGAGATGACGGTGGCCCACGCCGTGATGAGCAGCGTCCCGACGATGGCGTGGTAGATGCCGCCGGCGTCCATGCCGCCGAACACGCCGCGCATGGAGTGGAGCAGGAAGTAGGCGTCGAGGTGCCCGATGCCCTTCGACACCACCGTCCACAGGACGGAGACGAGCGGGATCATCGCGATCGCGAAGGCGGTGTAGATGAGCACCTTCATGGTGCGGTCCGTGCGACGCCGACGCGCGTCGGTGTTCGTCAGGATCTCGCGCAGCCCGGACGGGGCGCCGGAGCTCGGGGTGGCCGTGGTCGTGGTCATGTCAGTTGGCTCCCGAGAAGTCCTTGCGGCGCGCGACGATCGCGCGGGCGGCCATGTTCACCGCGAGGGTGATGACGAACAGCGCCAGGCCCGTCGCGATGAGCGTCGAGACGCCGATCGGGTTGGCCTCCGGGAACTGCGACGCGATGTTGGCCGCGATGGTGTTGTGCTTGCCTGCGACGAGCAGCAGGAACGAGTACGTCGCGCCGGGCGACAGGATCATGACGACGGCCATCGTCTCGCCGAGCGCGCGGCCCAGGCCGAGCATCGCGGCCGAGATGACGCCGGAGCGGGCGAACGGCAGGACGGCCATCCGGATCATCTCCCAGCGCGTGGCGCCCAGCGCCAGGGCGGCCTCCTCGTGCAGGCGCGGGGCCTGCAGGAAGACCTCGCGGGAGACCGCGGTGATGATCGGCAGGATCATGACGGCCAGCACGATCGCGACCGACAGGACCACGCGGCCCGTCGGCGACGCCTCGCCACCGAAGAACGGGATCCACGACAGGTGCGTGTTGAGCCAGAGCCACAACGGCTTGACCACGTTGACCAGCACCGTCGCGCCCCACAGGCCGTAGACGACCGACGGGATCGCGGCGAGCAGGTCGACCACGTAGCCGAGCGCGCTCGCGATCCGGCGCGGGGCGTAGTGCGACGTGAACAGCGCGATGCCCATCGCGACGGGCGTCGCGAACAGCAGCGCGAGCGCCGCGGCCAGGACCGTGCCGAAGACGAGCGGGCCGATGTAGGCGGCCAGCGAACCGCCGTGCAGCGCACTGACCTCGCTCGCCAGCTCGTCGGTCGGCATCGAGATGGCCGGCCACGCCTTCACGACCAGGAACACGGCCACGGCGGCCAGCACGACGAGGATGAAGGCACCCGCGCCGGTCGCCGCCCAGCGGAACAGGCGGTTGGCGCCGCGGTCGGCCGGCGCCTTGTACGCGCTCTTCTTCTTCGCGCGCGGCGGCGCAGCCTCGGGCCCCGTGCCCGGTCGCTGCGACCGGGGCGTCTGCGGGGTCTGTGTGCTGGTCACGTCTCTCCAGGAAAGTCAGCTGGGGCGCTGCGCCGACGGTCGGTCCGGGTGGTCCCGTCCCGACCGCCGGCGGTCAGCGTCGTGCACCCGGCGTACGCCGGGCCGGGCTCAGGAAGCGAGCTTGATGGTGTCGATCGACGCCTTCACGTCGGCCGCGAGCGCGTCCGAGATCGGGGCCGAACCCGCGGCACCGGCAGCGGCCTGCTGGCCCTCGCTGCTGGAGATGTACGTCAGGAACGCCTTGACGTTGTCCACGTCGGACTGGTTGTCGTACGCGCCGCAGGCGATCGCGTAGGAGACCAGGACCAGCGGGTAGGCGCCCGCAGCCGTGGTGGTGCGGTCCAGCTTGATCGCGATGTCGTGCTCGGTGCGCGTGTCGTCACGCGGCGAGGCGTCGAGCGCGGCGGCCGCGCCCTCGGCCGACGGGGCCGTGAACGTGTCACCGACCTTGATGGAGACCTGGCCCAGCGTGCCGGCCTGCGACTCGTCGGCGTAGCCGATCGTGCCGTCGCCACCCTGCACCGCCTGGATCAGACCCTGCGTCTGCGCACCCGACTCGCCGCCCTTGATCGGCCACACCTTGTCGGCGTCGTAGCTCCACGCGCCCTCGCCGGCCTGGTTCAGGTAGTCGGTGAAGTTCTTCGTGGTGCCCGACTCGTCGGACCGGTGGATGGGCGTGATCTTCGTCGACGGGAGGTCGGCGTCCGGGTTGTCGGCCTTGATGGCGGCGTCGTCCCAGGTGGTGATCTTGCCGTCGAAGATCTGCGCGATCGTCTTGGCCGACAGGTTCAGCTTGTCGACGCCCTTGAGGTTGAAGACCACCGCGATCGGGCTGACGTAGACCGGCAGGTCCATCGCGTCGGTGCCGAAGCAGCGGTCCTTCGCCTTGCTCGTCTCGTCCGGGTTCACCAGCGGCGAGTCGGAACCCGCCCACTGCACGGCGCCGCTGAGGAACGCGGTCACGCCGCCGCCCGAGCCGATCGGGTCGTAGTTGACCGTGACGCCGGAGTTGGCCTGCTGGAAGCCGGCGCGCCACGCGTCCATGGCCGAGGTCTGGGTGCTGGCGCCCGAGCCGTTGAGCTGGCCGCTGAGGTTGGAGCTGCCGCCGTCGGCCGAGGAGCCACCGCTGGGGGTGCTCGAGTCGCCGATCGGGTCGTCCGATCCGCACGCCGTCAGCGAGACGGCGATCACACCGGCAAGGGCGACCGCACCGACGCGGCTGGGAAGGGAGAGCTTCACTGTGGAGTCCGTCCTGTTCGTCAGTCGTGCGCCCGGGTGTCGAGCGCAGCGATGCAGACGTTAGGAAGCGGATGTGACCTGCCGGTCGGAGCCAGTTGAACCCCAGGTGAACGCTGGCCGACAGTTGTTCGCGCGTCCAGCAACGCACGACGTCCGAGCAAGTGGCCGCTGTAGCGACCAGTTGCTCGGACGTCGTGGGGGTGTGGGTGCTACCCCTCGGGCGTCAACTTGTAGCCGAGGCCGCGCACCGTCACCAGGAGCGTCGGGTTGGCCGGGTCCGGTTCGACCTTGGCGCGGACGCGCTTGACGTGGACGTCGAGCGTCTTGGTGTCGCCGACGTAGTCCGAGCCCCAGATGCGGTCGATGAGCTGGCCGCGCGTCAGGACGCGGCCGGCGTTGCGCAGCAGGAGCTCGAGCAGCTCGAACTCCTTGAGGGGGAACGCGACCAGCTCGTCGTGCACCCGCACCGTGTGGCGCTCCACGTCCATGCGGATGGGCCCGGCGACGAGCAGGTCGTCGTCCTCGTCGTCGTCCGGCGCGTCCGGACCGAGCGACGGGACCGCGACGATCGCGCGGCGCCGCAGGACCGCGCGGACGCGCGCCAGCAGCTCGCGCGACGAGTACGGCTTGGTGACGTAGTCGTCGGCGCCCAACTCCAGGCCGACGACCTTGTCGATCTCGTCGTCCTTGGCCGTGAGCATGATCACCGGCACGTCGCTGGTCAGGCGGATCTGCCGGCACACCTCCGTGCCGGACATCCCGGGCAGCATGAGGTCGAGCAGGACCAGGTCCACGCCTCCCTCGTTGAAGCGGTCGAGCCCGTCGGTGCCCGTCGCGGCCGCGACCACGTCGTAGCCCTCGCGCTGCAGCTGATAGGTCAGGGGGTCGCGGTAGGACTCCTCGTCCTCGACCACGAGGATGCGCGTCATGACGCGTTCCGGTGCACGTGTGCTCCTTCTTCGGACGATGCGGGTGCGGCCGCGCGGGGAAGGCGCAGCGTGAACGTGGAGCCGCGGCCGGGCCGCGACCAGACGGTCACGTCCCCGCCGTGGTCGGCGGCGACGTGCTTGACGATGGACAGACCCAGGCCCGTGCCACCGGTCTCGCGCGAGCGCGCGGGGTCGACGCGGTAGAACCGCTCGAAGACGCGTTCCTGGTCGGCGGCCGAGATGCCGATGCCTTCGTCGACGACCGCGATCTCGACGATGTCGTCGGCCGTCCGCACCCCGACGCCCACGCGCGACGCCTCGCCGGAGTACGCGACGGCGTTGTCGACGAGGTTGCGCACCGCGGTCACCAGCAGGTCGTGCTGGCCGGAGACCTTCACGCCGGTCTGGCCGCCGACCTCCAGACGCACGCGCTTGGCGTCGGCCGTGGTCCTCGCGCGGTCCACGGCCTCCTTCAGCACGTCGTCGAGCTCGACGGTCGACACCTCGGTCAGGGCGCCGGCGACCTGCAGCCGCGACAGCTCGATGATCTCGTGGACGAGGGCGGACAGCCGGACGGCCTCGGTCTGGATCCGGCCTGCGAACCGCCGGACCGCCTCGGGGTCGTCGGCCGCGTCCTGCACGGTCTCCGCCAGCAGGGTCAACGCACCCACGGGCGTCTTCAGCTCGTGGGAGATGTTCACGACGAAGTCGCGACGGATCGCCTCGAGGCGCTTGGCCTGCGTCTGGTCCTCGGCCAGCACGACGACGTGGCGCGGAGTCACCTGCGCGACGCGGACCTGCAGCAGCAGCGTGCCCTTGCCGAGCGGGCCGCGTGCGACCTCGAGCTCTTCGTCGCGGATCACACCGTCGCGGCGGACGCTGTCGATGAGCTCGCGGATCGCGGGCGGGACGACGAGGCCGTCCCGCACCAGACCCAGGGAGTAGGCCGGCGCGCTCGCCCGAACCACCGTGTCCTCCGGGTCCAGCACGATCGCAGCCGAGCGCAGGACGGCGAGCATCCGCACCAGGCCCTCGTCGAGCTCCGGCGCCGGGGTCTGCGGGATGCTGTGCATCGACCGCTGGCTGATCCAGTAGGCGATCACGGCGAAGGCGCCGACCAGGATGCCCAGGCATCCGGCGACGATCAGCTCCCACCCGTCGGCACTCACGCATCCAACCCTAGGGCGACGCACCGCCCCCATCGGACCTTTCCGGGTCGCCGTCAGCCACCCGCCGCCGAGCATTCATCTGCCGTTCACGGACATGCACGAGGCCCGGCCTGCGTCAGGGCAGGTCCGGGGCCTCGGTGTGACGTGTCAGGCGAGCAGCTTCGCCTTGGCGGCAGCGAACTCGTCGGCGCTCAGCACGCCCGCAGCGTGGAGCTGGGCGAGCTGGTTGAGCTTGCTGATGATGTCGTCGCCGCCCGCGGCGGGAGCGGCGATCGCCGGCGCCGCGGCTGCCTGCTGCGCGGCGGCCTGACGAGCCGCCTCCTCGATCTGGCGCTGCTGCTCCGCGGCCTCTTGCTGCTGCTGCTCGTAGCTGGCCTGCGCGCGGCCGGCCTGGCGGCGGGCCACGTTGCCGCTCACTGCGGTGGCAGTGCCGGCGATGACGGCGGTGCGGGCGGCGGTCCCGATGAGGCCCGGGCGGCCGACACGGCGGAAGGGAGGCATGTGAACTCCTTGGGGGTGGGGAGGGAAAGGCGGGACGTCGGCGTCAGGCCGACGCGTCCTCGAGGTCGGTGATCGCGGCGACGACCTCGGCCGGGATGCGCTCCGCGGCGAGGAGCACTCCGCCGGTCTGGCGGATCGCCTGCGCGATGCCGATGGACCAGACGTGCTCGAAGACGATCACGAGCGCCGACGTGCCGGCCGGCACGGCCTCGGCGATGTCGGCGATGTCCTCGTCGCCCGCCAGTCCACCGCCCTCGAGCTCGACGGTGATGGCGAGGTCGTCGCCCAGGTCCTCGAGCTCGATGACCTCGATGTCGCCCTCCACGGGGCGGCGCACGACGACGAGGTCGATGATCCGCACCTGCTCCGAGACCACGAGCGCAGCGAGCTGCTCCTTGACCTCGTCGGGGATGCGGTCGTCCGGGAAACCCAGCGCGATGAGCTCGACCGGACCGAAGGTGGAAGCCATCAGTTCTCTCTCCTGTCAGGTGCTTCTGATCCGATGCGTGGACGCGCGTCGCTCCGACCGTCAGTCTTGCACCCCAGCCATGCGTCTGAGCAGGCGACGGGGCTTCGCCCTGCGTGAACGGTCCGAACATCCAACTGCCGCCGCGCGTTCACCTGACGGCGCACGGTTGTTCACCTGCCGGTGCGAACCTGGCCGTCGCCACCCGGCAGCAAGCACCGAGAGGGATCACATGCGGGACATCTTCGAGGCCGAGCTCACGCAGCTCGGCGAGGACCTCGTGGCCATGAGCCACCTGGTCGAGCACGCCGTGACGAACGCCGGCGTCGCCCTGCTCACGGGGGACCTCGGTCTCGCAGAGTCGGTGATCGCCGACGACATCGCGATCGACGCCCTCGAGCGCGAGGTCGACGAGCGGTGCGTCGGGCTGCTGGCGCAGCAGGCGCCGGTCGCCACCGACCTGCGCGTCGTCGTGACCGCGCTGCGCATGAGCGCCTCGCTCGAGCGCATGGGCGACCTGGCCCGGCACGTCGCCCAGGTGGCGCGCGGCCGCTACCCGCGGCAGGCCGTCCCGCAGAGCCTGGCCGGGACGTTCGCCGAGATGCACGACGCCGCCGTCCGCGTCGCCCGCCGCACCGCCACGCTCCTGGAGAGCCGCGACCTGGCCCTCGCCGAGAGCATCGAGACGGACGACGACTTGCTCGACGAGCTGCACGAGGACGTCTTCACCGCGATGCTGGGCGGCTCCTGGTCCGCCAGCACGCAGGAGACGATCGACACGACCCTGCTCAGCCGCTTCTACGAGCGGTTCGGCGACCACGGCGTCTCCGTCGCCCGCCGCGTCGTCTACCTCGTCACCGGCGTCTCTGCCGACGACCTGGACCGCTCCGCGATCTGACCGCGCACGATCGTGAAGATCCAGCGCGTCCGGCGCACGGGATCTTCGGAATCTGCGGGGCATGACGGAGCCCCGGTCACCTGTGCGGTGACCGGGGCTCCGGCGTGCCTCAGCGACCCTGGTTGGCGACGGCCTTGATGGCCTCCGCGGCAGCCTCGGGGTCGAGGTACGTGCCGCCCGGGTTGGTGGGCTTCAGCGTGTCCTCGTCGAGCGTGTAGAGCAGCGGGATGCCGGTGGGGATGTTGATGCCGGCGATCGTGGCGTCGTCGACGTCGTCCAGGTGCTTGACCAGGGCGCGGATCGAGTTGCCGTGCGCGGCGACCAGGACGGTCTTGCCGGAGCGCAGGTCCGGGATGATGTCCGACTCCCAGTACGGCAGCGCCCGGTCGAGCACCTGCGCGAGGGCCTCGGCACGCGGGATCGGCTCGCCCGCGTAGCGCGGGTCGCTGTCCTGCGAGAACTCCGAGCCCAGCTCGATGTCCGGCGGCGGCACGTCGTACGAGCGGCGCCAGAGCATGAACTGCTCCTCGCCGTACTCGTCGAGCGTCTGCTTCTTGTCCTTGCCCTGCAGCGCGCCGTAGTGGCGCTCGTTCAGGCGCCACGAGCGGCGCACGGGGATCCAGTGCCGGTCGGCGGCGTCGAGCGCCAGGTTGGCGGTCGTGATCGCCCGACGGAGCAGCGACGTGTGCACGACGTCCGGCAGCACGCCGGCATCGGTCAGCAGCGTCCCGCCGCGCTTGGCCTCCTCGACGCCCTTGGCGGACAGGGCCACGTCGACCCAGCCGGTGAACAGGTTCTTGGCATTCCACTCGCTCTCGCCGTGGCGGAGCAGCACGAGGGTGTAGGTCATGGGTCCATCCTGCCGCAGCACCCGGCCCCGGGCGACGGGACGTCAGTCCCTGGGACGGACCCGTTCGGCCGCGACCGCGTACACCTTGAGGAGCTGGTCGGCGGCCGCGTCCCAGCCGAACCGCTCGGCCGCAGGACGCGCCGCGACGCCCATCGCGGCGAGCAGGGGGCGGTCGGCGAGCAGGTCGGCGATCTCGTCGGCCCAGCGCGCCGGGTCGTGGCCGCGGACCAGGCGACCGGACACGTCGTGGTCGACGATCGAGCGCAGCCCGCCCACGGACGCGGCGAGCACCGGGACCCCCGCAGCCTGCGCCTCCGCGGCGACCAGCCCGAACGACTCCGAGCGCGACGGCATCGCCACGACGTCGGCCGCGTGGTACCAGTCGGGGAGGGTGTCGCGGTCGGCAGGCGGGTGCAGCAGCACGTCGTCCTCGACGCCGGTCACGTGCGCGAGCGCGCGCAGCTCGCGCACCGACGTCGAGCGGCCCGACGGCCCGCCCAGCACGACGAGCAGCGGGACGGGCCGCCCCGTCGCCTTGAGGATGCCGAGCGCGCGGACCAGCACGTCGGGCGCCTTGAGCGCCTGGATCCGCCCGGCGAAGAGGACCACGTCGCGGTCGGCGGACAGGCCGAGGGATCGTCGGGCGGCCGCGCGCTGCTCCGCCGGCACGGGCGCGAACCGGCGCAGGTCCACGCCCGGCTCGACGACGTGCACGCGCTCGGGGTCGGCGCCGTAGAGCTCGACGAGCTCGCGCGCCTCGGCGGGCGTGGAGGCGACGAGCGCGTCGGCCTCCGCGACCACGTGCTCCTCACCCAGCTCGCGCGCCGCGGGCTCGGCCTCGTCGCCGGGCGCGAGCGCGGCGTTCTTCACGCGCGCGAGCGTGTGCGCCGTGTGCACGAGCGGCACCTCCCAGCGGTCCGCCGCGATGCGCCCCACCTGCCCGGACAGCCAGTAGTGCGAGTGGACCACGTCGTACCAGCCGGACCGCCGCGCCGACTCGGTGCGCAGCACGCCCGCCGCCATCCCGCACAGCACACCCGGCAGGTCGTTCTTGTCCAGCCGCTCGAACGGCCCGGCGGGCACGTGGTGCACGAGCACCGGCGGCACGACGCCCGGCTCGACGTCCTGCGCCAGCAGCACTTCACGGGACCGCGCGCGGTCGAGCTGGTGGCCGTCGGCGTCCGTGCCCGGCAGCACCACGGTCTCCGGCAGGTCCGACGACGTCGCGCGCGTGAACACCTCGACGCGCGCACCCCGCGCCGCGAGCGCCTTGGACAGCTCCAGCACGTAGACGTTCATGCCGCCCGCGTCCCCGGTCCCCGGCTGCTCCAGCGGCGACGTGTGCACGCTGAGCATCGCGACACGCGGGGCGTGGGTCACGTGGTCTCCTTGCGGCGGGCGGGGTTGCTGCCGCCATTCTCCCGCACGCTGACCTCCTTCGCCGACCGTCAGACGACGCGCGCGACGCAGGCCGGGGCGGCCAGGGGCAGCCGGTCGACCACCGATCCGTCGGGGGCCAGCACCGTCAGGGCGCCGCCGACCTGCTCCGCGACGACCGTCCGACCGTCCACGACGAGGTGGTGACGCGGCCACGAGCCGGGCAGGTCGTCCTCGGCGACGTCGGCGACCGTGCCGTCGTCGGCCACGCGGAACCGCGCCATCACGTCCGCGCCACGCGCGCCCACGACCAGGCGGTCGCCGTCGAGCGTGACGTGCGAGGGGAGGCCGGCCGGCAGAGGCGCCGTCCGGAACGCGGCACCCTCCGCGTCCTGCCAGGTCAGCACGTGCAGGGTCGCGTCGAGCTCGCCGACCACGTAGGCGTGGCGGTCGCCGAACGCGACGTGCCGCGGGCCGGTCCCCGGGGGGAAGGTCGCGGCGATGCCGTCCTCGGCGATGCCGTCGGGGGTGCGGCGGTACCGGCGGATCTGGTCGGTGCCGAGGTCGACCACGAGCACGTGCGCGCCACCCGGGTCGAGCGCGACGAAGTGCGCGTGCGGCCCCTCCTGGCGGTCCTCCCGCGGGCCCGAGCCGGCGTGGGCGAACACGCGTGAGCTGCCCGTCGGCGCGCCGTCCTCGTCGAGCGGGAACGCCGCGAGCGTGCCGCTGGAGTAGTTGGCGACCAGCAGGGTGCGCGCATCGGCGTCGAGCAGGACGTGGCAGGGGTCGTCACCGCCGCTGGGGAGCTGGGCGCGCTGGGTCAGCGTGCCGTCGTCGGCGATCTCGAACGCCGTGACCGTGCCGGCCGTGTGCTCGTTGACCGCGTACAGCACGCGGCCGTTCGGGTGCGCGGCGACGAACGACGGCGAGGGCGTGGCCGCCACCTGCACCGCGTCGTGCAGCGTGCCGTCGTCGTCCAGCCGGACGCGCCAGATGCCCTCGCCAAGCCCGACGGGGGTGCCCGCGCCCGCGGCCGGATAGGTGCCGATCCACAGATGAGTCACCGGCCCAGCCTAGGTGCGGTCAGGAACCAGCCGCGCTTGTGACGGACGTGGCCGGTGGGGCAGGACGTGGCACCAGCGGCGCACTTCCGTCACAAGTGCGGCTGGATGCTGATGGAAGCGGCCCGGGTCGGACCGGTCAGGGCGCCGGATCCGGCGCGAGCCAGGCCGACGGGTCGTCGATGACTGCGGCCAGGACCGTCAGCGCCGCGCCGTCGAGTGCCGGGACGGAGGCGGCGCGGGCGACGTCGACGGTCGGGGGCGCCCACGGGGCCGCGAGCACGTGCGTGCCGAGCGCGGCCAGGACGGGTGCGCGCAGGTGGGTGGCGAGGCGCGCGTACGAGCCGCCGAGCACCACGTCGGAGATGTCGAGGAGGTTGACGACGTTGGCGAGCGCCTGCCCGAGCAGGTCGCCGGCGGTGCGGATCGCGCGCAGCGCGGCCTCGTCACCGTCGTCGGCCGCCGCCACCAGCGCGTCGACGCCGGCCACCGGGTCCATACCGGCCGCTCGGAGCATCGCGTCCTGGCCGGCGACGCTCTCCAGCGGGCGGCCTTCCGCGACCAGCGTGTGGCCCAGCTCGCCGGCCCAACCGTGCCGGCCGGCCAGGATGCGGCCGTCGAGCACGACGGCCGCACCGATCCCGACCTCGCCGGAGACGTAGACGAACGTCGGGTCGTCGCGGCGGGCGGCGGCCTCGGCGCGGGCGGCGAGGTCGGCCTCGTTGGCGAGCGCGGGTGGGTGGGCGGCCAGCACGTCCGACGACGCGGTGAGCAGGCCCACCACGTCCACGTCCTGCCAGGCCAGGTTGGGGGCCAGACGCAGCGGGCCGACGCCGCGGTCGACGAGGCCGGGCAGCGCCAGGGCCGTCCCCGCGAGGCGCGTGCCGGTCGTCGCGATGGCTGCCTCGTCGACGAGGGCCGCGAGTGCGGTCAGCACCGTGGCCGGGTCGCTGGCGCGGAAGTCGCCGTGGACCAGGCGCTCGTCGAGCACGGCGCCGGACAAGTCCAGCACGCGAACGCCCAGGTAGTCGACGTTCACCTCCGCTCCGAGGGCGGCGACCGTACCGGCCGGGGCGGCGAGCGGGACGGCCGGGCGGCCGGCACGCAACGCGGGCGCGGGCTCCAGCTCGGCCAGCAGGCCTCCGACCACGAGCCGGTCGACGAGCGCCGAGACGGTCGCCTTCGTCAGCCCGGTGGCGGCGGCGACGTCGGCGCGGGACGGTGGGGAGGACGACTCCAGCACCGTGCGCAGCACGAGGCCGAGGTTGTGCTCGCGCAGGCTGCCCTGCCGCGCCGCCGTCGGTCTCATGGGGCTTGACCCTAGCCGGTTCCGGCCTTAAGTTCATCCATACAACTAATCCCGTCTCAACGTTGAGAGGTCTGTGATGGTGCGCAAGCCCACCCGCGACGACAAGTTCTCCTTCGGCCTCTGGACCGTCGGCTGGAACGCCCAGGACCAGTTCGGCTCGGCCTCGCGGCCGTGGCTCGACCCGGTCGAGTCCGTGCACAAGCTCGCCGAGCTCGGCGCGGCGCACGTCACGTTCCACGACGACGACGTCGTGCCCTTCGGCTCGTCGGACGCCGAGCGCGACAAGATCCTGGACCGCTTCCGCGGCGCCCTGGACGAGACCGGCATCACGGTCGAGATGGTCACGACCAACACCTTCAGCCACCCGATCTTCAAGGACGGCGCGTTCACGTCCAACGACCGCCGCGTGCGCCGCTACGGCCTGCGCAAGGTGGTCCGCAACGTCGACCTCGCCGCGTCGCTCGGCGCCGACACGTTCGTCATGTGGGGCGGGCGCGAGGGCGCGGAGTACGACTCCGCCAAGGACCTCAACGCCGCGCACGACCGCTACGCCGAGGGCATCGACACCGTCGCCGCCTACATCAAGGAGAAGGGCTACGGGCTGCGCATCGCCATCGAGCCCAAGCCCAACGAGCCCCGCGGCGACATCCTGCTCCCGACGGTCGGGCACGCGCTGGCGCTCATCGCCAAGCTGGAGCACGGCGACATCGTCGGCCTGAACCCCGAGACGGGCCACGAGCAGATGGCCGGACTCAACTACACGCAGGGCATCGCGCAGGCGCTGTGGGCCGACAAGCTGTTCCACATCGACCTCAACGGCCAGCGGTCCATCAAGTACGACCAGGACCTGGTGTTCGGCCACGGCGACCTGTTCTCCGCGTTCGCCACGGTGGACCTCATCGAGAACGGCTTCCCCGGGGGCGGCCCCCGCTACGAGGGCCCGCGCCACTTCGACTACAAGCCGTCGCGCACCGAGGACTTCGCGGGCGTGTGGGACTCGGCCGCGGCCAACATGTCCACCTACATCCTGCTGGCCGAGCGCGCCAAGGCGTTCCGCGAGGACCCCGAGGTCAAGGAGGCCCTGGAGCAGTCCGGCGTCCTCGAGCTCTCGCAGCCGACGCTGGCCGAGGGCGAGACGCTCTCCGACCTGCTCGCCGACACCTCGGCGTACGAGGAGCTGGACGTCGACGCGGTCGCCGAGCGCGGCTTCGGCTTCGTCCGCCTCAACCAGCTGGCCCTCGAGCACGCGCTCGGCGCCCGCTGACCCACCCCACCCCCACCCGCAACGTCCGAGCAAGTGGTCGCTATAGCGACTCGAGGCTCGGACGTTGCGGCGTAGGGAGCCCCCTGTCCTCCCCAGCGTCCGAGGAATCGGCTGTCACAGCGACCAGTTGCTCGGACGTTGGGCCATGAAGGAAGCATCGACATGACGCTTGTTGCTGGGATCGACTCCTCCACGCAGTCGTGCAAGGTGGTGGTCCGCGACGCGGAGACCGGGGCGCTCGTGCGTCAGGGACGCGCGTCGCACCCCGACGGGACCGCCGTGGACCCGCGGCACTGGTGGGACGCGCTGCAGACCGCGCTCGACGAGGCCGGAGGGCTGGACGACGTCGAGGCCGTCTCGGTCGGCGGGCAGCAGCACGGCATGGTGGCGCTCGACGCGGACGGCGCGGTCGTCCGCGACGCGCTGCTGTGGAACGACACCCGCTCGGCACAGGCGGCGCTCGACCTGATCGACGAGGCCGGCGGCCCGCAGGCGTGGGCGGACGCGGTCGGGTCGGTGCCGGTGGCGTCCCTGACCGTGACCAAGCTGCGCTGGTTGCGGGACGCCGAGCCGGACAACGCCACCCGCGTCGCCGCCGTCGCGCTCCCCCACGACTGGCTGACCTGGAGGCTGTCGGGCTCGTCGTCGCTCGACGACCTGGTCACCGACCGCTCGGACGCCTCGGGGACCGGGTACTGGTCACCGACCACGGGCGAGTACCGCACCGACCTTCTCGAGCTCGCGCTCGGCCACGGTGCCCGGCTCCCCCGGGTGCTGGGCCCGACGGAGTCGGCGCTGCGCACGCCAGGCGGCGCGTTGCTCGGCCCCGGCGCCGGCGACAACGCCGCGGCAGCGCTGGCCCTGGGCCTGCGCCCCGGCGACGTGGCCGTCTCGATCGGCACGTCGGGCGTGGTCAGCGCGATCAGCTCGACGCCGACGAACGACGGGTCCGGCCTGGTAACCGGCTTCGCGGACGCGACGGGCGCCTTCCTGCCGCTGGCCTGCACGCTCAACGCGTCACGCGTCCTGGACGCTGCGGGACGGATGCTGGGCGTCGACCACGCCGGACTGTCGGAGCTCGCGCTGTCGGCCCCCGCCGGCGCCGACGGCCTGGTCCTCGTGCCCTACCTCGAGGGCGAGCGCACCCCCAACAAGCCCGACGCGACGGGTGCGCTGCACGGGATGCGCCTGGCCAACACGACGCCCGCCCACGTGGCACGGGCCGCGGTCGAGGGGATGCTGTGCGGCCTGGCCGACGGTATCGACGCGCTAAGAGCGCAGGGCGTGGCCGTCGAACGGCTGTTCCTCATCGGCGGCGGCGCGCAGTCGCAGGCCGTGCGCGAGATCGCGCCGTCCGTGCTGGGGGCGGACGTCCTGGTGCCGACGCCGGGCGAGTACGTGGCGGACGGCGCCGCACGCCAGGCCGCCTGGGTGCTGTCGGGCGCCGACGAGGCACCGGCGTGGAGCGCCACCGCCGACGCGCAGCGCTTCACCGCTCCGGCTGCGGACCACGTGCGTGCTCAGTACGCCGCGGTGCGCGAGCTCACGGGCACGCGCGCCTGAGGCGGACGCACGCCTGACGAACGCACGAAGGGCCCCGGCAGATGCCGGGGCCCTTCGTCGATCAGTGCGAGATCAGTTCGCGGCCTCGAAGGCGGCGCGGACCTCGGCGGAGATGCGGCCTCGCTCGGAGACGGCCAGCCCCTGGGACTTCGCCCACTCGCGGACGGCGTGCGCGTCCGAGGCCGAGCGGCGGCCGCCGGAGCGGGCGGGACGGGCGGCGGCGGAGCGCGCACCGACCTTGCGGGCGTGCCCGACCCAGGTGGCCAGGGCGTCGCGGAGCTCGGCCGCGCGGGCGCTGGTGAGGTCGATCTCGTACGTGACGCCGTCCAGACCGAAGGTCACCGTCTCGTCAGCCTCGGTGCCGTCGACGTCGTCCACGAGCAGGACCTGAACCTTCTGTGCCATGTGAGCTCCGATTCACCATTGCGGTCGATGCGCCGACGGGATATGCCGGACGTCGTCACTATCGCACCAGAATCGGACAATCGTCAAACGTTCGGCGTATTCTTTTCGGCATCGGCACGCTGGGCGGCCCGTTCTGCGGCGTCCATTCGCGCCAGCGCCTGACGTTCCGTGCGGTCCGCGTTGATCACGGCACGCATCCCGAACCAGAACAGCAACCCGACGCCGATCGACGGAATCAGTGCGGCAAGGGCCGGTCCCCATCCACCCATGGCGCTCAGACCTGCGGCTTCACGAGCGGGAAAAGGATGGTGTCGCGGATTCCGCGGCCCGTCAGAGCGATGAGCAGCCGGTCGATGCCCATGCCCATTCCTCCCGACGGTGGCATCGCGAACTCCATGGCGGTCAGGAAGTCCTCGTCGATCCGCATGGCCTCGTCGTCGCCACGCGCCGCGAGCGCGGCCTGGGCCTCGAACCGCTCCCGCTGGATCACGGGGTCGACGAGCTCGGAGTACGCCGTGGCGAGCTCCATGCCGCGCACGTACAGGTCCCACTTCTCCACGAGACCGCGCTTGCTGCGGTGGTCACGCGTCAGGGGCGACGTCTCCACGGGGAAGTCGCGCACGAACGTCGGCGCCACGAGCGTGGAACCCACGTGGTGCTCCCACAGCTCCTCGACCATCTTGCCGTGGTTGCGCTGCGCGGGGGCGAGCTCGATCTCCGCCTTCTCCAACAGTCTCAGCAATGTCTCGTCGTCGGTGTCGTGCGTGATCTCGTTGCCCAACGTATCGCTCAACGAGTCATACATCGTCAGGTGCGTCCACTCACCACCCACGTCGTATTCGCTGCCGTCGGCAAGCGTCAGGACGGTGGATCCAAATGCTTCCGAAGCGGCCGTCTGGACGAGGTCCTGCGTCATCGCGGCCATCGTGTCGTAATCGCCGTAGGCCTCGTACGCCTCGAGCATCGCGAACTCGGGCGAGTGGGTGGCGTCCACACCCTCGTTGCGGAAGTTCCGGTTGATCTCGAAGACGCGTTCCACGCCGCCGACGGCCGCGCGCTTGAGGAAAAGCTCAGGTGCGATACGCAGGAACAACGGGATGTCGAACGCATTCATGTGCGTCTCGAACTGGCGCGCCGCGGCGCCCTCGGGGCGCACCTGCAGCATCGGGGTCTCGACCTCGATGTACTGACGCCGGTACAGGTTCTCGCGCACCGAGCGCAGGACGGCGGCCCGCTGGCGCACCATGTCGCGCGAGCGCTGGCTCACCACCAGGTCGACGTAGCGCTGGCGGACCCGCGCCTCCTCGGACAGCTCGGTGCCCTCGTACAGGTTGGGCAGCGGCCGGATCGCCTTGGCGGCCAGGCGCCACTCGTCGGCGAACACCGACAGCTCACCGCGACGCGACGCGATGACGCGGCCGTGCACGAACAGGTGGTCGCCCAGGTCGATGTCGGTCTTGAACGCCGCGAGGCTCTCCTCGCCCACCGCCGCGAGGCTGAGCATGGCCTGCAGCCGGTTGCCCTCACCGTCCTGCAGCGTCGCGAAGCACAGCTTGCCGGTGTTGCGCAGGAAGACGACGCGACCGGCGACGCCGACCTCGTCGTCCGTCTCCGTCCCCGGCTCCAGGTCCGGGTACGCGGCACGGACCGCCGCGATGGTGTGCGTGCGCGGCACGGAGACCGGGTAGGCCTCGGTGCCTTCCGCGAGCAGCCGGGTGCGCTTGTCCCGCCGGATGCGGATCTGCTCCGGGGTGTCGTCGACCGTGTCCTGGGGTGCTTCGCTCACCCCGCGATCCTACCGACGCCGCGTGGACGTCCCGTGCCCGACCGGTGTCTGACCCGTCACGGCGCCGGCGCGAGGTCCAGCGCCAGGTCCAGGATGGGCGAGCTGTGGGTCAGGCCGCCGACGGAGAGGTAGTCCACACCCGTCGTCGCGACCTCGCGTGCCCGGTCGAGGGTCAGGTTTCCCGTGGCCTCGAGCTCGACGGTGTCGTCGACCGCCCGCACGGCCGCGACCACGGCGGCCAGGAGCGGCGTGGGCATGTTGTCGAGCAGCAGGAAGCGCGCGCCGGCGGCGACGGCCTCGAGCGCCTGCTCGGCGGTGTCGGCCTCGACCTGGATCGCCACGTCGGGGAACCGCTCCTGCACGGCCCGCACCGCCGCAGTCACAGACCCGGCCGCCGCGACGTGGTTGTCCTTGACCATCGCCACGTCGTACAGGCCCATGCGCTTGTTGGTGCCGCCGCCGCAGCGCACGGCGTACTTCTCGAGCGCGCGCAGGCCGGGCGTGGTCTTGCGGGTGTCGAGGACGAGCGCGCCCGTGCCGGCCAGCGCGTCGGCCCAGCGGCGCGTGTGGGTCGCGACGCCCGACGCGCGCGACGCGAGGTTGAGCAGCGTGCGCTCGGCCACGAGCAGCACCTGGACGGGTCCGCGCAGGTGCGCGAGCACGTCGCCGCGCGTCACGGCCGTGCCGTCGGGGACGACGACGTCGACGGCGGCCCGGGGCAGGCCCAGCCTGTCGGCGACGGCGTCGAGCACCACGGGCACGACGACGAGCCCCGCGACGACACCGTCGGCGCGCGCGACGAGATCCGCCGCGCCCTGTTCGTCGGCCGGGATGGTGGCCTGCGACGTGACGTCGCGGCCGGGGGCGGCGCCCAGGTCCTCGTCGAGCGCGGCCGTCACCACCCGTTCGATCGCCGCAGGGTCAGGACCGGGATCGCCGGGCAGCACGGCGGACGCATCGAGCACGGCGCCACGCTACCCGCCACGCCGCACCACCCGGCAACCGCCGCGGCGCACCACCCCGCACCCGTCCCCTTCCGACCTGCGACGCATTCCACCGCCGGTGAACGCAGGGATGGTTGCAGCGGAAGCGACCGCCAGGGGCGTGCATCCTGCAACCATCCCTGCATCCACGCACGACGAGGCGCGGCGGGGGCGCCTCGGAGCTGGCAGGGCTGTCAGGCGATCGGGGCTGTCAGGCGAGCGGGGCTCGCGTGGCGCTGAGGGTGCCCGACGGCGTGAGAGAGAGGTTCAGGCGTTCGCGCCAGGCCTCCACCGGCTCGGGGAAGTCCGTGCGGACGTGCCCGCCGCGGCTCTCCTCGCGCAGCAGCGCGGCGTGGGACAGCACGGTGGCGACCTGGTGGATGTTGGTCGTCTCCCACTCGGCGACCTGCGGTGCGGCCAGCCGACGACCGTCGTCGTGCCGGTGCTGCGCATCGGTGGGGACGCCGGCGAGGGCGGCGAGCGCCGTGCGCAGACCGTCGCCCGAGCGCAGCACGCCGGGACCGTCGGAGGCGATGCGCTGCACGCGGGCGCGGGCGGCGGCGGCCACGAGGGCCTCGTCGCCCGTCCGCGGGGACGGGTCGAGCTGCGGCAGCGAGCCGTCGGCGACGCGTCGGGCGATGTCCCGCGCCGCCCGCGTCGCGAAGACCAGGCCCTCGAGCAGCGAGTTCGACGCCAGCCGGTTGGCGCCGTGCACGCCGGTGCAGGCAACCTCGCCGACGGCGTACAGCCCGCGCACGGACGTCCGCCCGACGAGGTCCGCGACGACCCCGCCCGAGTGGTAGTGCTGCGCGGGCGCCACGGGGACGAGCTCGGTCGCCATGTCGATGCCGTGCTCGAGCAGCCGCTCGATGATCGTCGGGAACCGCTTGCGCAGGAACTCCCCGCCCAGGTGGCGGGTGTCGAGCCACACGTGGTCCGACCCGGTCGCGGCCATGCGGTGGACGATGGCGCGCGCGACGACGTCACGCGGGGCGAGCTCAGCCATGGGGTGCACGTCGGGCATGAACCGCACGCCGTCCGTGTCGAGCAGCAGCGCCCCCTCGCCGCGCACGGCCTCGGAGACGAGCGTGAGCTGCCCCTTCACGCCGGAACCCAGCCACAGCACCGTCGGGTGGAACTGCACGAACTCGATGTCGCCCAGCACGGCGCCCGCGCGCAGGGCGGCCGCGATGCCGTCGCCCGTGGCCTGCACGGGGTTGGTCGACGAGCGGAACACCTGCCCGATGCCGCCGGTGGCGAGCACGACCGCGCGGCCCAGCGCCGCCCCGACGCCGTCACGCTGCCCCTCGCCGATGACGTGCAGCGTCACGCCGCACGCGGCGCCGGGCGTCCCGTCCGCTCCCGGCGGTCCCGTCAGCACGTCGAGCACCAGCGCGTGCTCGATGACCTCGATGCCCGGGTCGTCGCGCACGGCCTCGATCTGCGCGACGAGCGCGCGGGAGATCTCCGCGCCCGTGGCGTCGCCGCCGGCGTGGGCGATGCGGTCGGCGTGGTGGCCGCCCTCGCGGGTCAGGGAGATGCTGCCGTCGGGCGCCGTGTCGAAGACCGCACCGCGCGCGACGAGCTCGCGCACGCGCGCCGGCCCCTCGGTGACCAGCACCTCGACCGCCCGCGGGTCGCACACGCCCGCGCCGGCCACGAGCGTGTCGGCCAGGTGCGCGGCCGGCGAGTCCGACGGGTCGAGCGCCGCAGCGATGCCGCCCTGCGCCCACACCGTCGAGCCGGACGCGAGCGTGTCCTTGGTGACGAGCAGGACGCGCGGCACCCGCGTGCGCAGCTCGAGGGCGGCGGTCAGGCCGGCGATGCCGGAGCCGACGACGACAGCGTCGGCCTGGACGGTCCAGCCGGGCTGGGGCGCCGCCAGGCGCGTCGCGAGCCTGGCCGCGAGGTGCGGGGCGGCGACCTGGCCGGCGCTCACCGAGCGGTGCCGGGCTGGTCCGCGGCGTGCCGGCCGGGCTCGTTCACCACGGGTGCGAAGCCGGGGTGGTCGACCAGGTCACGCCCGCGGGCGAAAGGGACGCCGCTGCCCACCAGCCCGGACTGCTCGGTCCACTCGGGCGGCACCTGGCCGGGGTCCTCGGACATGTCGACGATGCGGTTCTCCGAGTCGACGAGCACCACGTGCGGGGAGTACGTGCGCGCCTCGGCGTCGGACATGAGCCCGTAGGCGATGAGGATGACGACGTCGCCCGGGTGCACCAGGTGCGCCGCGGCGCCGTTGATGCAGATCTGCCCGGAGCCGGCCTCGCCCGCGATCGCGTACGTCGTCAGGCGCGAGCCGTTCGTGACGTCGACGATGTCGACCTGCTGGCCCGGCAGCAGGTCCGCCGCCGCGAGCAGGTCCGCGTCCACGGTCACCGAGCCGACGTAGTGCAGGTCGGCCTGCGTCACGGTCGCGCGGTGGATCTTGCCGGTCATCATGGTGCGCTGGAGGGTGGTCATGAGCGGGCCTCCCCGTCCTCGGCGCCCAGCACGAGCGCGGTGTTGTCGATCAAGCGGGTGGTGCCGACGCGGGCGGCGAGCAGCAGGAGCGCCGGGCCTGTGGTCGCGTCGGTGAAGGTGTCGGGGTCGACGAGGGCCACGTAGCCGATCTCGTCGACGGGTTCGAGCGCCGCGCGGGCGGCGGCGAGCACCGCGTCGCGACCATCGTCGGACGCCGCCACGCCCGCGCGCAACGCGGCGGACAGCGCGAGCGCCTGCGTCCGCTGCTCCGGCGACAGGTACGTGTTGCGGCTGGACAGCGCGAGGCCGTCGTCGTCGCGCACCAGCGCCCCGCCGACCACCTGCACGCCGACCTCGAGGTCGCGGACCATGCGCCGCACGGCCGCGAGCTGCTGGGCGTCCTTCTCGCCGAAGATCGCCACGTCGGGCTGCGTCAGGTGCAGCAGCTTGAGCACGACGGTCAGCACACCGTCCAGGTGCCCGGGCCGCTCCGCCCCCTCGAGCACGTCGCCGATCGCACCCGCGGTGACGCGGACGATCGGCTCGCCGCCCGGGTACATGACGTCGACGTCGGGCGTGAAGACGACGTCGTCGGCGCCCAGCAGACCCGGCCCGGTGAGCAGCTCCAGGTCCCCGTCCAGGTCACGCGGGTAGCGGGCCAGGTCCTCGGTGGGCGCGAACTGCAGCGGGTTGACGAAGATCGTGACGACCACCTGGTCCGCGAGCGTGCGCGCCTGCTCGACGAGCGAGAGGTGGCCGGCGTGCAGCGCGCCCATGGTCATGACGACGGCGCGGCGGTGGGTGTTGCCGCGCACGGGCGCCAGGTCCTGCGCCGCGAGCGCGGCGGCGAGCTCGTCGCGCGTGCGAGCGAGCGTGGGCGTCCCGGTCACTCGTCGTCCTCCGGTCGGTCGGTGGTCTCGTCGTCGGTGGTCTCGTCCCTGTCCAACGATCCCAGACCCGGATCGATGCCCGTCGGGCCTTGCGCCGCGGCTGTGTCCTGCGTCGCATCGTCGATCGCGTCGAGGACGTCCGAGGCCGCGGCCGGGGAGATGAGGCCCGCGGCGAGCGCCCGCCCGGCGGCGGACCGTGCCAGTGCACGGTACCCGGCCAGCACGTCGACCGCCCCGCTGGCGGCCGCGAGCGACCCGAGCGCGACCTCGTGCTCGCGCACCGTCCCGGCGTCACCACGCCGCACGGGACCGGTCAGGGCGCCGATCGCGCCGACGCCCCGCTCGGTCGCCGTGCCGGACTCGGCGCGCAGCGCACCGTCGAGCGCGGCCTCGAGCAGGGGCGCGAGCATGCGGCCGGGGTCGTCGACGCCCGCGGCGGCGAGCGCCTGGGCGGCCTGCGCGACGAGGACGACGAGGTGGTTGGAGCCGTGCGCGAGGGCCGCGTGGTAGAGGCCGCGGGCGCCCTCGTCGAGCACCACGGGCTCGGCGCCGATCTCGACGACGAGCGCCTGGCCGATGGGCAGCACGGGCGCGGGTGCCGTGACGGCGAACGACGCACCCACCAGCCGCGACAGGTCCAGCGACGTGCCGGTGAACGTCATGGCCGGGTGCAGCGCGAGCGGGATCACGCCGGCCGCGCGCGCGGGCTCCAGGATGCCGACGCCGAACCGGCCCGACGTGTGCGCGACGATCTGCCCGGCCTGCCACGCGCCGACCTCCGCCAGGCCGGCGACCAGCGGCCCGAGCGCGTCGTCGGGCACGGCCAGCAGCACCAGCTCGGAACGCTCGACGACCTCGGGGATCTCGAGCACGGGCACGCCTGGCAGCAGCTGCTCGGCCCGCTCGCGGGACTCGGCGGACACCGCGCTCGCGGCGACGACGGGGTGGCCGGCGGCGCGCAGCGCGGACCCCAGCACCGCCCCCACGCGGCCCGCACCGACGACGCCGACGCCGAGCCGCCCGGGACGGCGGGACGGCTCGCTCATGTGACCGGTCCGTGGTGGACGTCGGGCGTCGTCATCCACTGCTCCGGGGTCGCGACGGCCCGTGCGGTGCGGGCGCGCGCGGCCTGCTCGTCGAGCAGCGCCGCCGCGACGCGCCCGTCGAGGTGCGCGACCGTGGGCTGCACGGGACCGGCCGTCGAGTGCACGACGAACGACGCGACGCCGAGCCGGCGCTGCACGGGGCCCTGCGCCAGGCCCAGCGACTGCGTGCGCTCGTGCGGGACGACGTCGAGCTGGCGCGTGAACCGGCCGGACCGGGCCAGCAGCGCGCGCTCGGTCACCAGGACGCCGTGCCGTCGCCAGCCGATGGGGTCGACCCAGCGCGCGCGCCTCGGGGCGGGTGTGAAGCCGCCGTCGTCGTCGCGACCGTGCAGGGCGGCGTCGAGCGTGGCCTGCGGGTCGGCGACGCCCAGGTCGGGCAGCACGAGCCACACCGCGGTCATGGCCTCGTCGAGCGTCGCGACCGGGTGCAGAACCGTCTCGCTGGCCTGGTCCTTGCCCTGGCCGTAGCCGGCCACGTTGATCTCGACGCGCCACCAGTCCGGTCCGCGCCACCACAGCCCCTGGCTCAGCCGGATCGCCTGCACGCGCCCGGGCGGGACGGTCTGCGCGCGCGACTCGGTCAGGCCGTGCCGCAGCCGGATACCGTCGGGCGAGATCGCCGCGCGGAAGCCCGCACCCTGGTTGATGCGCGTCCACATGAACCCGACCGAGCCCAGCAGCGCCGGGAACAGCACGAACGCGGCACCCACGTCGTGCGCCAGGATCATCGCGACCACCGTGGCGACGACAACCACGACCAGGCCGACGGCGCCGCCGGAGCGCACGCTCGCCCACAGCAGGCGCGGCATCGGCAGCTCGTAGACCGGGCGTTCCGGTGCCTCGCTGAAGACCGTGCGGATGGGGTCGGCCGGCGCGCGGCGCTTGGTGAGCGACGGCCTCGTCGGGGGGTCCTGCGGCGCATCGACGGGCAGCGCGGCCTCGACGACGCCGGCCGCATCACTCGTCGTCGGCCGCTGCAGCCCGGCCGCGAGCGCCAGCAGCTCGGTGCGCAACGCGTCGGCGTCCGCCTCCTTGAGGAACGCGAGCGACACCGCGGAGCCGTGTCCGCCCGCGACCTCGAGCTTGAGCTCGGACAGCCCGACGAGGCGCGCGAGCAGCGGCTGCACCACGTCGACGGCCTGCAGCCGGTCCAGGCGCGCCTGCCGCTGCTGGCGGAACACGATGCCCGTCTGCAGGTGCACGGCGTCGTCGGTGACGTTGAACCGCGTGGCCCGCCACGCCAGCGCCGAGTACACGGACACGATCAGCGCGACGACCACCAGGCCGACCAGGATCCACGCCCACACGTGCACGTCGTGGACCTTCGACAGCTCGCGCAGGTTCTCCCCGAGCTGGTACCAGGACACGGCCAGGACCGCGACGACGATCTTCCAGCCCTTGATCGCCGGCGTCGTCGGGTGCATGCGCCGCCAGTGGCCGTCCTCGTTCGGAGGACTCGCAAGCGGAGCCCCCGTGCTCTCCGTCGCCATCACAGACCCGCCAACCGCGCCTCACCACGCGACGCGAGCCGCTCGCGCAACCGCGCCGCCTCCTGCGGCGGCAGGCCGTGGATCGTCGCCGACGTCGCCGCCGCCGCGGTGTGCAGCTGAACAGACGCGATCCCGAACTTCCGCGAGAGCGGCCCGGCGGTCACGTCGATGTACTGCATGCGGCCGTACGGCACGACGACCATCTGCTTGAACATGATCCCGCGGCGGATCAGCAGGTCGTCGGCGCGCTCCGCGTAACCCATCGCGCGCACCTGCCGCCGCGTCACCACCGCGATGCTCACGCCGACGACGAGGACGACGGCCACCGGCAGCCACAGCCACGGCCCGCCGACCGCGACCGCGACGACGACCAGGACGATCAGCAGCGGCACCAGCACGAACGCCGCCGACGTCAACCGCGCGGCCGCCAGCCGCGGCGACACCGCCGTCCACGTCACGTCGGCCGGGGCGAACGGCTCGCTCGGTGAGGTCATGGGGCCATCCTTGCACCGCGACCAGTTCTGCTGGACGAGCCCGTCGAACGTCTGTGAAGGGCGTATCGCTCCGCGCGGAGTTCTATACCTGATCTGATATCGTCACTCTGTGTCCGGCGGAGCGCTCATCCACGAGGTCCGACGAGCTGCCGGGCTCACCCAGCGGGAGCTGGCTGAGCTGGCGGGTACGTCGCAGCCCGCTGTCGCGCGGTACGAGACGGGCATCTCGTCCCCGACGATCGCGACCCTCGAGCGCCTCGTCGCCGCAGCCGGCGCGCGGCTCCAGCTGGACGCGATCCCGTCCCGCCACACGCTGAACTTCCGCACTCCTCGCCTGACGCAGCTGCGTGCGCGGCGCGCGGAGGTCCTCGCGGCGGCACGCCGACACGGCGCACGGAACGTTCGCGTGTTCGGCTCGGTCGTTCGCGGCGAGGACGGGCCGGACTCCGACATCGACCTCCTGGTCGACATGGACGTCCAGCGCGTCGGTCTGCTGCCGGCCGACGACCTTCGCCTCGAGCTCGAGGAGATCCTCGACCAACGCGTCGACGTCGCGGTCGAGTCGATCCTCGCTCCCCACGTCGCGCCATCCGCGCTCGCCGAGGCGGTCGCGCTGTGAGCCGAGGTCGGACGCAGGAGCAGTGGCTCACCGACATCGTCGTCGCCGTCGCCGCGATCCGCCGCGCCGAGGCACTCCAGGAGCACCTGGACGCCCTGGTGCCCGACGACATCGCGGACATCGAGTCCGTCGTCGCCGACACCCTGACCTTGCGGATCATGGCGATCGGCGAGGCCGTCAAGCACCTGGACGCGAACCTGACCGCGCAACGACCCGAGGTCTCGTGGCAGTCGATCGTGCGCATGCGCGACCTGCTCTCGCACCACTACCACCGCCGTGACCTGGCGGTCGTCCGCGCAACCGTCGACGACCACCTCGGCCCGCTGAGTGCCGCCGTCGAGGCCCTGCTCGCCGCCATCGACGTGCCGCGGGAGTCCTCCGACGCCTGACGCACTCGGTCGTCAGGAGTGGGTCGGGGTGGTCGGGTGCTTCTCGGCGTCGGGTTCCGCCGGGGGGATGCGGCAGAAGGCCTCGACGACCAGGCCGACGACGAGCATCGCGACCGCCCCCAGCGCGGCGAGGGCTGCGGCCCAGGCGCGCTGGCCGGTGTTGGCGACGTCGCCGAGCTGGGTCAGCCGCAGCGTGAGCTGGCCGCCGTACCAGCCGACCAGCAGCGCGCCGGTGTAGCAGGCGGCCTTGGCGAGCACGGCGGTGCGCGCGGCGCGGATCGGGTCCAGCGACGGGCGTTTGCCGCGCAGGTACTGGCGCACCGCCCAGCCCATGACGAACACGACGGCCGCGATGAGCAGCTCCACGCCGCCCACCAGCCACGACACCTCGGGAAGCATGGCCCCGCGGTCGTACATGGCGTGCATGAGCAGCCACGTGACGACCCCGACGACCAGGGCGACCGCGACGAGCGTCTGCCAGCGGGTGCGGCTGATCACGCGGGCGCCACCGGGCTGCCGTCGTGCGAACCGTGCTGGGCGGCAGGCGCGGGCTGGTGCGCGTCCGGTTCCGGCGCCGCGGCCGGGACCGGGGCAGTCAGCCAGTCGAGCGCGAGCCAGCGCACGCCGTCACGGTCGGGCGCGGTCGCGGCCAACGCGGCCACCGGGCCGCCGCCCAGGCCGGGCAGCATCGCGTCGGGTGCCACCTGGGCCCAGGGCTGCAGCACGAACGCCCGCTCGTGCGCCCGCGGGTGCGGGACCTCCAGGTCGTCGGACACCGCCGTCAGCGTGCCGTAGACGATGATGTCGACGTCCAGGGTGCGCGGGCCCCAGTGCTCGATGCGCTCGCGGCCGTGCGCCTGCTCGACGGCCTGGGTCGCGCGCAGGAGGTCGCGCGCGGACAACGTGGTGCGGGCCAGGACCACCGCATTGAGGAAGTCGGGCTGCTCCGGTCCGCCGACCGGTGCCGTGCGGGCCAGCGGCGAGACGTCGACGACCTGCACGCCGGGCACGTCGCCCAGGTCGCTGACCGCGCGGCGCAGCGTGTCCTGCGGCGCACCCAGGTTGGAGCCGAGCGCCAGCACCACGTCGACGGGCTCGTCGGGCGTACGGTCGAACTGGTCGGTGATCACCTCGCCGGTGGCGGGGCTGGGAGCGGCGGCCTCATGATCCGCGGGTTCTGGGCCGACGGCGTCCGGGCCCTCGTCGGGCACGACCGACGGGACCACGTCCGGGACGGTCGCGTGGACGCCGTCCGGAAGCGCGCCCTCGGGAGCCGGCGCGACAAGGAGGCCGGCGTTCACGGCCGCGACAGGTGCGGTTCCGGGAGCGATCGCGGGAGCCTCGAGCGGCGCGGGGACCGACGGCAGCACGGGAGCGGCGGGGGAGCCCGGAGCCGGTGTCACCGGGAAGGCGGCGGTGGGGGTCGGGCCAGAGCGGGTGGCAGCCGGTGTGGGGTGGCGGTCCGACACGGCCACGTACGGCTCGGCCGCGGGCAGCTTGGTGCGGTCGCGGCGGATCGCGACGACGACGTCGCCGAACGGCACCTCGATGGGCGCCTGCGGCTTGTGCACGGCCACGTCGACGGCCTGGACGATCGCGTGCGCGAGCACGGTCGCCGCGATCCGCTCGGCGACGGTCTCGATGAGGTCGACCGGCTCGCCCTCCAGGACCGCCGCGATCTCGATCGCCAGCTCGCCGTAGTGGAGCGTGTGCGTGAGGTCGTCGCGCGCGGCGGCGCGGCGGGTGTCCAGGTGCACGACGACGTCCGCGACGAACGTCTGCCCCTCGCGACGCTCGTGCTCGAACACCCCGTGGTAGCCGGTCGCGGTGATACCGCTCAGGCGGATCTGGTCGAGGCGGCGACGCTGGTCGTCGACCACGGCCCCTTCGTCGAACTGGCTCACCGGCCCGTCCCTCCCGTTCGTGCGTCCTCGTCGACCGCAAGCTCGTCGTCCGATCCTTGCGCAGCCTGCCACGCACCGGCGACACGCACCGCATCCACGGACGCCGGCACGTCATGGACGCGCACGCACCAGGCGCCGTTCGCGGCGGCCAGCGCGCTGATCGCGGCCGTCGCGTGGTCGCGCGCCAGCGGGGGCACAGGGGCGCCGTCCGGGCCGGCCAACAGGTGGCCCAGGAAGCGCTTGCGGCTCGCGCCGACCAGCACCGGGTAGCCGTCGGCGGCGAGCTCCGGCAGGCGGGCCAGCAGCGGCCAGTTGGCGGCGCCCGGCTTGGCGAAGCCCAGGCCCGGGTCCAGGACCAGCTGGTTGTCGTGCACCCCGGCGGCCCGCAGCGCCGTGCGCCGATCGGCCAGCTCGCGGCGCACGTCGGCGACCACGTCGTCGTACTGCGCGTGGTCGTCCATGACGTCCGCGTGGCCGCGCCAGTGCATGACGACGTACGCGACGCCCGTGCGTGCGATCACCTCGGCCATGGCGTCGTCGGCCAGGCCGCCCGACACGTCGTTGACCAGCGCCGCGCCGCGCTCGACGGCTGCGGCGGCCACCTGCGCGCGGGTCGTGTCGACGCTCACCGCGGCGCCGCGCTGCGCGAGCGCCTCGATCACCGGCAGGACGCGCTCGAGCTCTTCCTCGACGGGCACGCGACGTGCCCCGGGGCGCGTCGACTCCCCGCCCACGTCGAGGATGTCCGCCCCCTGCTCGAGCATCGTCAGCCCGTGCGCGACCGCCGCGCTCGGCGTGTACCAGCGGCCACCGTCCGAGAACGAGTCGGGCGTCACGTTGACCACGCCCATCACCAGCGTGCGGTCCGCCGTGCGCAGGCGATCCGGCAGCGGAACCGGTCCTCGGGGTGTCACGGGAGCGATCGTAGGCGTCGGCGACGACGGGCGGGAGGCCGCGTCAGCGGCCGAGCACCAGGCTCATCGCCTCGGCGCGGGTGGCCACGTCCCGCATCTGTCCGCGCACGGCCGACGTCACCGTCCGCGAACCCGGCTTGCGCACGCCGCGCATCGACATGCACAGGTGCTCGCACTCGACGACGACGAGCACGCCACGCGGCGCCAGGCCCTCGACGAGCGCGTCGGCGATCTGCGACGTCAGCCGCTCCTGCACCTGCGGGCGGCGCGCGTAGACGTCGACGAGCCGCGCCAGCTTGGACAGGCCCGTGATCCGACCGTCGGCACCGGGGATGTAGCCGACGTGCGCGACGCCGTGGAACGGCACCAGGTGGTGCTCGCACGTCGAGTACACCTCGATGTCCTTGACCAGCACCATCTCCTCGTGACCGAGGTCGAAGGTCGTCGTCAGGACGTCGTTCGGCTCCTGGAAGAGGCCAGCGAAGATCTCGCGGTACGAGCGGGCCACACGCGCCGGTGTCTCGCGCAGGCCCTCGCGGTCCGGGTCCTCGCCGACGGCGAGCAGCAGCTCACGGATGGCACGCTCGACGCGGTCCTGGTCGTACTCGCCCACGGCGCCGTCCGGCAGCGCGATCGGGTCGACCATCAGGCTTCCGGCGTCTCGTTCGGGGGCACCTCGACGGCCTCGGCCGCGGGGTGCTCGTCGTGCGCCGCCGCCGCCTCGTCCTCCGGGATGATCGTCTTGCCGTTGGTCAGCGACTTCTCCCCGGGACCCAGCACCGGCGGACGGTCGGAGACCGCGCGCTGGTCGCTGGACAGCCACACCTGGCGGGCGTCGCGCTTGACGACCGGCTTGAAGATCTCGGCCAGCTCCTCGGCGTTGAGCGTCTCCTTCTTCAGGAGCTCGACGACCAGGTGGTCGAGGACGTCGCGGTACTGGACCAGCACCTCCCACGCCTCGTCGTGCGCCCGCTCGACGAGCGCCCGGACCTCGAGGTCGATGGATCCGGCGATGTCCTCGGAGTAGTCGCGCTGGTGGCCGACGTCGCGGCCCAGGAACATCTCCGACGACTCCTGCCCGAACTTGATCGCGCCCAGGCGCGAGCTCATGCCGAACTGCGTCACCATGCGGCGGGCCGTGGCGGTGGCCTTCTCGATGTCGTTGCTGGCGCCCGTGGTCGGGTCGTGGAAGACGAGCTCCTCGGCGACACGGCCGCCCATGGCGTAGGCGAGCTGGTCGAGCAGCTCGTTGCGCGTCGTGGAGTACTTGTCCTCGAGCGGCATCACCATCGTGTAGCCGAGCGCGCGGCCGCGGGGCAGGATCGTCACCTTGGTCACCGGGTCGGTGTACCGCATGGCCGCCGCCACCAGGGCGTGGCCGCCCTCGTGGTACGCGGTGATCTTCTGCTCCTTGATGTTCATCGCGCGGGTCCGCTTCTGCGGGCCGGCGATGACGCGGTCGATCGCCTCGTCGAGCGCCTTGTCGTCGATGACCTGCGCGTTGTTGCGCGCGGTCAGCAGCGCGGCCTCGTTGAGCACGTTCGCCAGGTCGGCCCCCGTGAAGCCGGGCGTCCGGCGCGCGACCGCCGTGAGGTCCACGTGCGGAGCCATGGGCTTGCCCTGCGCGTGCACCGTGAGGATCTTCTCGCGACCCTTGAGGTCCGGCGGCTCGACGGCGACCTGGCGGTCGAAGCGGCCCGGGCGCAGCAGCGCGGGGTCGAGGATGTCGGGGCGGTTGGTCGCGGCGATGAGGATGACGTTCGTCTTGACGTCGAACCCGTCCATCTCGACCAGCATCTGGTTGAGGGTCTGCTCGCGCTCGTCGTGCCCGCCCCCCAGACCGGCGCCGCGGTGGCGGCCGACCGCGTCGATCTCGTCGACGAAGATGATGGCCGGGCTGTTCTCCTTGGCCTGCTGGAACAGGTCACGCACGCGGCTGGCGCCGACGCCGACGAACATCTCGACGAAGTCCGAGCCGGAGATCGAGTAGAACGGCACGCCCGCCTCACCCGCGACGGCGCGGGCCAGCAGCGTCTTGCCGGTCCCGGGCGGGCCGTACAGCAGCACGCCCTTGGGGATCTTGGCGCCGACCGCGAGGAACTTGGCGGGCTCGGCGAGGAACTCCTTGATCTCCTGGAGCTCGTCGAGCGCCTCGTCGACCCCCGCCACGTCCGCGAACGTGACCTGCGGCGACTCCTTGTTGGCCAGCTTGGCGCGCGACTTGCCGAAGCTCATGACGCGCGAGCCGCCGCCCTGCATGTTGGACATGAGGAACCAGAAGACGGCCAGGATGATGACGAACGGGATGACGATGCTCAGCAGCCCGGACCACCACGACGGCTGCGGGTTGATCGAGTTGTAGCCCTTGGGCGGGTCGGCGTCGGCGACCGCCGTGACGACCTTCTCCCCCTCGGGCGCGGTGTACCCGAAGTACACGCGCTTGCCGAGGTTGTCGTCGCCCTCCTTGTAGTCGTCCTTGAGCGTCAGGTCGACCCGCTGCGTGCCGTCGGTGATCTTGGCCTGCTCCACCGCGCCCTGGGTGGCGAGCAGCTCGAGACCGGCCGACGTGTCGATCGCGGAGATCTTGGGGGAGGCGAGGGTGCTCATGCCGATCCAGATGAGGATCACGGCGATGAGGACCCACAGGAAGGGGCCACGGGCGAGGCGCTTGAAGTTCATCGGCGGTCGGGACGAGCCCTTCCTCCTGTGTTCGCGGGGACGGTCTGCTCGAAAGTACACGCAGAAACTGTCAGGTCCCGTCCCTGTTCGCCCAGGGCACAGGTCACGCGCCGTACACGTGCGGCGCGAGCGTCCCGACGAAGGGCAGGTTGCGGTACTTCTCGGCGTAGTCCAGGCCGTAGCCGACGACGAACTCCGGGGGGATGTCGAACCCGACGTAGCGCACGTCGACCTCGACCTTGGCGGCCTCGGGCTTGCGCAGCATCGTCGCGATCTCCACGCTCGCCGGGCCGCGGCTGCGCAGGTTCGACAGCAGCCACGACAGCGTCAGGCCCGAGTCGATGATGTCCTCGACGACCAGCACGTGGCGGCCCGTCAGGTCGGCATCGAGGTCCTTGAGGATGCGGACGACGCCCGACGACTTGGTGCCCGACCCGTACGACGAGACGGCCATCCAGTCCATCTGCACCGACGAGTGCAGGCGGCGCGCCAGGTCGGCCATCACCATGACCGCGCCCTTGAGGACGCCGACGAGCAGCAGGTCCTTGCCGGCGTAGTCGGCGTCGATCTCCGCCGCGATCTCGTCGAGCCGCGTGTGCAGCTGCTCCTCGGTGAGCAGCACCCGCTCGAGGTCGTCGCCCATGTCCGCAGGATCCACCGTTACTCCTCGTCGTCGTTCCGGGCGAACCCGCTCTGCCCTGTGCCCGCCTGACTCCGCGCATGCACCTGCACGTCGGCGGGCTGGACGGGAGCGACCGGCCCCGGAGGGCCGATGACAAGCCTGCCACACGCACGCGTGCCCGCCAGCCCGCCCGGCAGGTCCACCCGCCCCTGCCCGCGCCAGTCGACGACGAGCGCGTCGAGGGCCAGCACGTGCACACGCAGCAGCGACCCGGCGGGGCTGCCGGCGGCGAGCGCGGCCGCCCGGACGGCTCGCCGCCGCACGGCCACCGGCGCCTGCGCCAGCACGCCCACGTCCAGCCCTGGCGGCGGAGCGCTCGACTCGCGTGTTCCTCGTCGGGTCGCGGGTTGCACCTGGCGGTCCGACGAGGAACCCGCGACCCGAGCGGCGGCGACGAGCTCGGCCGCCTGGGCGTCCAGGGTGGCGGCGTCCTCGGCGAGCTGGGTCGCCGTGCGGGCCAGCGCCGCCGGGACACCAGGGCCCAGCACGCGCTCCAGCACCGGCATGACCTCCGCGCGCAGCCGGCTGCGCAGCGGGTCGCCGGGCGCGCCGGCGTTGGTGGGGTCGTGCCACGGGTCCAGGCCCTGCGCCTCGCACGCAGCCGCGGTCTGGGCGCGGGTCAGGCCCAGCAGCGGCCGACGAAGGACGCCGCGGACCGACGGCATCCCGGCGAGCGAGCGCGCTCCCGAGCCGCGGGCCAGGCCCAGCAGCACCGTCTCGGCCTGGTCGTCGAGGGTGTGCCCCAGCACCACGGCCGCCGCACCCTCGTCGGCCGCCGCCTCCTCCAGCGCGGCGTACCGCGCCGCCCGCGCCGCGGCCTCCGGCCCGCCGGTGGTCCCGACGTCCACGCGCACGACGAGCACGGGCGCCAGCCCGAGCGCACGGCACGCCTCGGCGGCCCGCTCGGCGACAGCGGCCGAGCCCGGCTGCAGGCCATGGTCGACGACGACCGCCCCGGCCCGCAGCGGGGAGCCCCCTGGTGCACCGGGTTCGGGTCGCGGGTTCCTCGTCGACTCGCTGGTTGCAACGCGCGACTCGACGAGGAACCCGCGAGTCGTGTTGTCGGCCTCGTCGGCAGGTGATGGCGCGGCGAGGCGGTGGGCGCCCGCGACGAAGGCTGTCGCCGCCGCCAGGGCCAGGGAGTCGGTGCCGCCCGAGCACGCGACCAGCACCAGCGAGCCGGGCGGCAGGTCGGCCACCGAAGCCCGCACGGCCGACCGTGCGGCGGCGACCGCGGGGTGGGGTCCGGCCATCGCGTCAGCCGTGCACGCGGGCGACCCACGCGGGCGGGTCGGCGATCTCCGTGGCACGGGGCAGGTTCTCCGGGGACGCGAACACGGCGTTGAACCCGTCCCGTCCCACCCGCTCCTGGACCGCGCGCACGAACGCGGCACCGTCGCGGTACTGCGCCAGCTTGGTGTCGAGCCCCAGCAGCCGGCGCAGCAGCCGCTGTCCGCCGCCGGCGGACGCACCCTCGTCGCGCTTGGCCTCGAACTTCTTGCGGATGGTCGCGACGGTGGGCACCACCGACGGCCCGACCTCGTCCATCGCGACGTCGGCGTGGCCCTCGAGCAGCGCCATCACCGCGCCGACCTCCTCGAACACCACGCGCTGCTCGTCGGACAGCACGTCCAGCACGGAGCCGCCGCGCAGCACGTTCCCCACCGACGCGACCAGCTCGCTGCGGCGGTCCTCGTCGAAGTCGTGCAGCAACGACGCGGACCTCTCCCGCAGGTGGTCGGCGAGCCACGGTGCGGCGGCGAACTGCAGCGCGTGCGTCTGCTCGTGCAGCGCGACCCACAGCCGGAAGTCGGCGGGGTCCACGTGCAGCGTGCGCTCCAGGTGCAGGACGTTGGGCGCGACGAGCAGCAGCCGGCCCCGGCCGTCGGGCCCCGCCGTGAACGGGTCGAACTGGCCCAGCACCTTGCCCGCCAGCAGCGCGAGCACGCCGCCCACCTGCGTCGCGGCGGCCAGGCGGGAGGCCGCGGTGTTGCGCTTGTCGCCGATGATCGCGGACAGCGGCTCGGCCATCGTCGCGAACATCTGCGTGTTGGCGCGCGCCCAGCCGGGTCGGTCGACGACCAGCACGCGCGAGACGTCGGCGGGCGCCCGACCGTCCGCCGGCACCAGACCCGTGCTGGCCGACGCGTGCTCGGCGGCCGGTGCCGCGACACCGCGCAGCCCCGCGACGAGCGCCTCGAGCTCGGCGCGGTCCGCGCGCGGGCCCGGCGGCGCCAACCGCCCGGCGACCTTCGCGGCGGCGTCCCAGTCGACCGGCGGCTGCTCCATCGGGCCAAACTAACCCGCGCCCGCGCCCGCGCGACCGGATTGCGCCCAGCGCGCAACCGGCGAACTCAGTGCCGCGCGGCAACCACGCTCAGTGGCAGCCGCACGTCGAGAGCGTCGTCGCGAACGCGTCGATCGCCTGCCGCGGCGCCCACTGACCGCCGTCGGGTGTGCCGTCCGCGACCACGGAGAACACGAGCTGGCGCCCTTCGCTGTCCAGGATGGTGCCGGACAGAGCGGTGACGTGCTTGAGGCTGCCGGTCTTGGCGCGCAGGAAGCCGCGGGCGGGCGAGAGCGTGAACCGGTCGGTGAGCGTGCCGGTCAGACCCGCGATGGGCATCCCGATGGCGACCGAGCGCAGCTCCGGCTGGGACGGGTCGGTGGACAGCTTCACCAGGTCCGCCAGCATGCGCGGCGGGAGCTTGGAGTCGTACCCGAGTCCCGACGCGTCCGCGAGGTGCGCGCCCTTCGTGTCGACGCCTGCGAGCTGGACCGCCCGGAGCACCGCCTGCGTCCCGCCGTCGAAGCTGGCCGGCAGCTCCGCCTGGATCGCGACCAGCCGGGAGACGACCTCGGTGATCGTGTTGTCGGACGTGTCGAGGAAGTAGTGGACGATCTGCTCGAGCGGGGCCGAGCGCACCACGGCGAGCTGCTGGGCACCGCTCGGCGCAGTGGTGCGCGTCGGCGTCCCCTCCACCGTGATCCCTGCCGCCTCGAGCCGCTGCGCGAACGTGCGCGCGGCCGCGGCCGACGGGTCGGGGTAGCGCGGCGGGTAGTCCTCGACACCCTCGAAGGGGCGCGTCGCCCCGATGTTCACCGCGAGCGCGGTGACGGGCGCGACGTACCCGGCGGCGATGTCGTTGTCGTCCCAGCCCGGGCTCAGCGTCGGGCCGGTGAACAGCGAGTCGTCGAACCCCAGGCTCACGTTCGTCGTGCCCGCGAGCTTGAGCTTCTTGGCCGTCGCGCGGGCCAGGTCGCCGATGCCGGCGTGGCCCAGGACGGCGTCGTCGTCGCCCTTGTCCGACCCGAGCATCATGTCGCCTCCGCCCACCAGCACGATCTGGTCCGCCGACCCGCGCACCACGCGCGTCGGCAGCGTCGTGTCGCCCGGCAACGAGCTGAGCGCGCCGACCGCGGTGACGAGCTTGGCGTTGGAGGCGGGCGTGCGGCCGTCGTCGGGCAGGTGCGACCCCAGGACGTCGCCCGTGAGCTGGTCGGACACGACGACGCCGACGTGCTTGGCGGAACCGAGGCGCTCGTCGGACGCCAGGTCGTCGACGAGGGACTGGATCTTCGCCGCCGTCGGGACGGGCGCCTGCGGGTCCAGGTCGGTCAGGGCGGGGTCGGGGTCGGGGGCCTCGACCGCTCCGGGCGCCGTCGGGAACGGCGGCGGAGGCGACTGGACCGGCTCGAGCGTCAGGGGTCCGGGCACCACGTCGTGCGCGTCCGCGGTCAAGTACGCACCGCCGCACAGCAGCAGGATCAGCGTCGTCGCGCCGACGACGCGTGCGCCTGTGGCCATGATCACCTGATCTTCTGCGGAACTTCGGGGCAAGGTCCCCGGCGGTGCGTCAGACTACTGTGCGAGACAAAGGCGCCCCCGACACCCAGGCGCGCCGTCACCACGACATGTGTCGCGTCGAGCAGGTCCGGGACCCGGACGCCGTCCAACGCGGCGGAGGAGAGCTGTGGAGTTCGACGTCACGATCGAGATCCCCAAGGGGCAGCGCAACAAGTACGAGGTGGACCACGCGACCGGCCGCATCCGGCTGGACCGCATGCTGTTCACCTCGACCCGGTACCCGGACGACTACGGGTTCATCGAGGGCACCCTCGGCGAGGACGGCGACCCGCTGGACGCCCTGGTGCTGCTCGAGGAGCCCACGTTCCCCGGCTGCCTGATCCGGTGCCGCGCGCTCGGGATGTTCCGCATGCGCGACGAGGCCGGCGGCGACGACAAGGTGCTCTGCGTGCCGACGGGCGACCAGCGCGCCGCGTGGCGTCAGGACATCGACGACGTCTCCGACTTCCACCGCCTCGAGATCCAGCACTTCTTCGAGGTCTACAAGGACCTCGAGCCCGGCAAGTCGGTCGAGGGTGCGCACTGGACGGGCCGCGCCGAGGCGGAGGCCGAGATCGAGCGCAGCCGGCAGCGCGCCATCGACGCGGGCTACAACCACTGACGTGGCCGACGACGGCCGCCGCACCCTGTCGGGTCGGCGGCCGTCGTCATGCCCGTCTGAGGGTTCCGCTTGCGTCTGGCGGCGCGGGCGCCCGCGGGGGCGGGGCGCCGCCACGCCCTCTCAACTGGTTAGTGCCCGTCCTGTCCGTGCGCCGATAAACGTGATTATGACAACACGCGGTCGAAGTCGCTTCCCGAGCCACTGAGGTCGGACGGACATGTTCACAGGAGGCATGTCCCACCAGGCTCGACGCGCCTTGGTTGATGGCCAAGGCGCCGGCAACCATCATGCCTCCACGGAGGGGAACGGCTCCACGCGTTGGAGGGCTATGCGATGTCTGCGAGCCACTGCGCGACAAGCAGCCAGGCGACCCCCGACTCGTCTGGCTGTGCAAACTCGGAGGCCGTCTTGGGCTCGCAGATACCCAAGTGAAAGAATTCGAACCCTACTTGCTCTGGCGAGTTCTCGCGCATACGTGCGGGCGCACCTTGGACTGCTTGCGCGTCGAGATGTATGCCTAGCAATTGGACCGGGAGATAGCTCGCACGAAAGACGGCCTCAACGAAGTCAGCTCCAAAGTCGAGTCGAAGAAGCTCGATGCCAGAGTCTCCTGGGAGTTGGTTCGAAATGGCGCTCGCAACCCTCGCGCCCCAAGACTCCATGAGTTCCAAGATCTCACCCTCGATACTTTCGATTCGTGTTGATCCAGTTTGGACAGAGCGTGGTTCCGGGGATTTCACAATACATTGTGACAAGGCCGAATGTCTTGCCATTTTGCGATTTGAAGTCTACGACCATCTTAACCGTCACGGATCTTCCCGTGGGTCGGCACCGTTGCGCGGAATAGATTGACTTCGTGCAGTACTGCTCGTTGATTGTCACGCGATAAACGACCGCGGTACCGCTGCCGCCGTACGATTGCCGCATGAGAGGGATGAGCCATTTTTGGGTGGCCCAATCGATGTTGTGCTTGGTTTCAACCTTCTTCCGGAACCGGTACTGGACCGGAATGTAGCGGCCATACGCATCTTTGATGTACCTGGTGCAGGTGGTGCCGACCTGCCAATGGCACCACTTTCCAGTCAAGTCGAACTGGTTGACGGGGTCTTGGGGGTAGGCGTAAGAGGTGGTGTTACCGTCCACCACAGGGTCCGTAGACGTAAAAGAACCTTGCGTTGGATTGTAGAGTCGCGCCCCCATCAAGCCGAGCCCACTTCCGTCCGTCGCTCGTTGCTTTCCGCCGAGCCAAGCATAAGTTTGATCTCCGCCCGTAGAGTCTGGGATCTGCGGGTTGCCATACTCGTCGTAGGCGCTCCACCCCCCGAGGGCCGACGATCCGACCGAGACAGCGAGCGTGGTCGCGACATCACCATGTGGACTGACCAAGCTGACGAAGATCGAGCCGCTCGTCAGAGTAGCGGCGAGATCGCCCGAAATTGCACCCATGTACCGTGTGCTGCCTGCTCCTGTGGCGTCTGTCCAGGCAGGGGTGTCGGACTCGTTGGTGTAGTGCCGGACGGTGGATGTCGTGCTGTCTGCTGCGGTCGTCGACGTGGATCGGCGACCTGCGGGGTCAAGTTGATACGTGGTGGTGACACCGTCTTGGGTGATGTCGTGGGCGGCGTCAGTGTCGTAGTAGTTGATGGACAGCTCGCCCGCGTCGGGGCCGGCTGGGGTATCGGTCGCGGGGATGGTCGTCTGGCGGCCGAGTTGGTCGTAGACGTAGTTGGCCGTGCTGTTCGCGCCGCTCTGCACACGGTCTGCAGCGTCGTAAGTCCAGGTTCTCGCAACGACGGCCGTGGCCGTCGTCATGCAGCCATTGTCGTAGGTGCTGATTGTCATGCCGGTGCGGTTGCCGTTGGGGTCGAACGCGTAGTCGCGGGTGGAACAGGTCCCGTCGCTCGTGTCGGCCGCGGTGCTTAGGCGTGCGGCGTTGTCGTACGTGTATCTAGTGTCGCGCGAGCCGCCGGTAGAAGAGGGGCCTCCGACACTGATGACGCGTCCGAGCAGGTCGAAGCCCTGCTCCCAGTTGGCGATGTCACCTATAGCGGACCTGTAGCCCAGTTCGGCTTGCTGGCCGGTGCGGTCGTAGGTGCTGATTTGAGTGACGCCGCCGGGCAGGCCCTGGGTGAGGATGTCGCCGGCTTCGTTGTAGGTGGCGGTGAAGGTCTGCGTTCCTGCGGTGGCGTCGGTGACGGTCTGGGTGCGAAGCTGCCCGGTGGGCCCGTCGTAGGTGTTGGTCGTGGTGCCCTTCGGGTCGACGATGGTGGAGGTGCGTCCAGCACTGTCATAGCTGGTCGTGGTGACCAGGCCGTCGCTGTCGGTGTAAGTGGTGGTCCGGCCCCACAGGTCGAACCCGGTGCTGATTCGTCCGGTCTCGGTGCCGCCCGCGTTCAGGGAGGCGGTGGCCGTAGCGGCGCCGGTCGTCGGGTCGTAGATCGTCTTGGTGGTGGGCACTGCGGTCGAGTCCGGCAGGCCGCTCGCCGTGGTCGCCACGGTGGAGGGGCGTCCAGAGGCGTCGAACGTGGTGGTTGTGGTGCGAGTGACGTCGCCGCGCGTTTCTATCACTGTCGTCGGGGTGAGGTACATGTTGTACCCGGACGTCATCGTGACGGTCGATGCCGAGGCGTCCGCCTTCGCGACCCGGCACACCAGCCCGGCCCACTGCGGCTTGCCGCCACACAGCGAGTTGACCCCGGGTTGGGACCCGACTGAGTAGTACCCGGTGACGGTGGTCCCGGCGTCGGCGCCGTTCGACTTCGGCTGGCGCGTCTCGACCGTGCGACCCTCATCGTCGAACCGGCTCCGGGTCACGATATCTCCGGCAGTCGTGGTCGCGTCGAGGTCCATATCAATGCTCGAGGAGGTCACCGATCCGATGGTCCACCCGGAGCTCGGCGCTGTGTCGGAGGTCGAGTCGATCGGGTCGTACGCGATCTTCGTCAAGGTCAGAACAGGCTCGCCCGTGGCAACAGGCACGGACAGGTCCGACGATCCCGTGCTCGGTTCGGCGGACGTGACCGTGGCCCGGGTGGGCAGCCGATAGGCGACTCCGGTGTCAGGGTTAACACCGGAGTTCGGGGCTCCCTGGTCGTAATCGTTGTGGGTGTGCTGCCGGCGCAAGCTCACCGTGCCGTCCGACGCGGTGACTTCGGCGGTCGGGTCCCACACGTCAGTAATCAATGTCCCGGCCGGCGTCAGTAGCGAGCCAGCATCGATGGTTGCGCCACCGGCCGTGATCGCCGAGGTGGCGGTGATGTCGGCGTTGTAGCGGGTGATGGTGGCGTAGCTGTCGGCGTCCACGCCCAGCCCGGCCGCGAGGGCGGCGCGGATCTGGCTCGTAGCGCGCTGGTCGAGCTCGCGGATCACGTTGCCGGCGGCGTCGTATCCGGTGGCCGTGTACTGCCAGCCCCCGGTGCCGTAGTTGGCAGTGTTCAGGACGTAACCGTCGTCGTCGGTGAACTGCAGATCCGCGTAGGCCATGTCGCCCGAGGCCGGGGTTGCCGCGACGGTGCCAGCCTTGTCCTGACCGAACACGGCGAACACCCGGGTCGGGACGTCCTGCTGCCCCCAGCCACCCACGACGCTCGAGGACAGCAACGGCAGGCCCGCCGCCGTCAGCGGCAGCACGTAGCGGTAAGCGGACAGGGTGGCGGGGGAACCACCCGCCGTGGGCGCGCCGCGTCCGACCGTGTCCAGCGCGGTCGTGTACCCGCTGGCGGGGCTGGCGTAGGTGAAGGTGTAGGGCGCCTGCCCGGGTGGGGTCAGGGATGCGAGCAGCGGCACCCCGGCTGCCGAGTTCGCGCCGTAGGTGTAGGCCGCAGACAGGTTGACCCGCGGGTCGGTGACCTTCGTCAAACGGCCGCTCGAGTCGTACTCGTAGTTCGCGACCGGCACCGTGTCCATGCCGGCGCCGCCGGTCTTGGCGGTGTTGTAGGCGGTGTAGGAAACCTGCTTGACCTGACCGATCCGGTCAGGAACAGTGTTCGTGGTGCCGTAGGTGATGGTCAGGACCCGGCAGCCCGGCATTTCCTGTCCGGTCGCGCACGTCACAGGCGTGCTGTCGCCAGCGGGTGGGATCGGCGCGACGATCCGGATGACCCGACCCGCGCCGTCACGGGTGAACGTCGTCGTCCCGGGGTCCCCGGGCTCTTGCACCGAGGTGGCCTGCCAGGCGCCCGACGTGTAGGTCCAGGTGGTGATGGTTCCCTCGGCGTCCGTGTAGGTCATCGACGTGGTGCTCGAGGCGACCTGCAACCGTCCGCCGGCCTCGGCGGTGTCGGCGTCGACCGGCGTGTAGACACCGGCCTTGCGCGGCTCGCGGCTCGTGCCGGGCTGGGCGTAAGTCAGCGGGTTACCTTCGTCGTCGATGAGCGAGATGGTGCCGTCGAACGTCGTGTCGTCGGAGACGTCGAGACCGGCGGCGCCGGCGTCGGTGCCGTCGATCGAGGCCTTCCACCCCGGGCCGAACACACCGCCGGCTGCCGCATCGCCGTCGAAGGTGGCGTAGGAGCGGGAGATCGACAGGTCACCGGTGTACCCGGGCACGGAGATGTCGGAGGCGGACATCTGGAACTCCCCCGTCCACAAAGCCACCTGCCCGGGGCCTGCCGCGCTGGTGGGGAACCCGTCACCGAATGCGTGCGGCACGAACGTCGCGGTGGCGTGGGTCTTGACGTCTGCGTTCCACGTGCAGCGGGTCTGGGCGGGGCTGGTGTAGGTGAAGCAGACCTGCACGTCCATCACGGTGGCCTTGCGGGGCCGGTTCACGCTCGGGTCCGCCGCCACCGCAGCGACGTCCAGCGTGCTCGCAACCGACACCGCCGTGCCCGCGGCAATCGCGGGCAGCGTCGACGCCGTCTTCCACCCCGCCGCGGTGCCCTCCAGGGCGTCGAAGCTGGCGTCTTCGCCACCACCGCGCACCCGCCACATGATCTTCGGCGTCACCGTGCCCGTCGAGGCCGTGGGGCCGGTCGCAGCAACCTTGACCGTGTTCGTCGACTTGATGCCCGACACCGTCGGCGCGGACAACGCCGCACCGCCCGTGCCGTAGGTGAACGTGGAGACCGCTGAGACGTTGCCGGCCTTGTCGATGGCCTTGACCTGCAGCTTGTGAGCCCCGTTGTCGACCCACGACAACGTCGCCTTCGCTGAGGAGGCGGCCAGGGAGGTCCAAGCCGTGGCGGCGTCCTTGAGGTACTGGAAGGAGACCGTGTCGCTCGCGCCGGTGAATGTGAACGTGTTCGATGCCGGCTTCGGGTTCACCCAGCCGCCGTTCGTCAACGCCGACGCCGCGATGGCCGGCGCGCCCGGCGCCACGTTGTCGACGACCATCGTCGTCCACCCCGACCACGCCCCGATCAGATTCGTCGCGTCGGTGGCCTTAGCCCGCACGGAGTACGTGCCCGCAGCCAGGGCGGTCCCCAGCGTGCACGACCCCGATGCGCCAGAGGACACCAGACCCGTGACGCACGAGCTGGAGACCGTCGAGGACGACGTGGACGGGTGCACCTCGAACGTGTACTTGACCTGCTGACCCTCCGCGTCCGTCGCCGTTGTCGACACGAGCGGCTTCGTCGCACTCGTGTAGCCAACGACCGTCCCGGTCGCCTTGACCGTGGGTGCGGCCGCCGCGCCGGGGTTCGTGTTGTAGGTGACCGTCAGGATCGGGCGCTCCTCGGCCTGCTGGCAGGTCGTCTCCGAGGCGTCCAGCGTCATCGAGCAGAACCGCTTGACGTAGGAGTGGTCATCGATGTTCGCGGTCGGAACGTTCAGCACCAGGCCGTTGTTCGCGTACGTTCCGGCCGCCCACAACGACACCATCTTGGTCAGGTCGACACTGACCCACCCGTTCGACGTCGAGCACCCCGAACCGCCGATGTTCGTCGTGAACGACGTCGACCCGCCTGTGTCCGTTAGGACGCTGGGCCGGTTCGTCCACACGGTCGACGACCCGAACGCCCCACCCAGCATGTGGACGTTGGTCTGGCGCGGGGAGCAAGACCCCGCCTCGAACTCGTACAGCTTCATCGTCGCCGACAAGATCGACTTGCCCGCGTACTTGTCGCTGTCCCACTTCAGCAACGAGCGCGCCTCGGTGTTCGCCGACACCGTCGAGTTGCCGACGACCAGCTGGATGTTCGAGATCTGCGAGGTCGTCACCCCCGAAGCCACCCACGTGTCATAGGCACGGCCCACCGTGATGTTCGGGTCGATGATCACCGGGTACTGCGTGTCCGGGTCGTCCAAGAACCCGTCAGGCGCGGTCAGGTCCAGTTCGGACTTGGTCACGTCCCCCTTGGCTGCCACGTCGTTCAGGTCCGCGTCCAACGGGACCACGTTCGTCGGCATGCCGTCGGCGTCGGTCTGCGCGTCCCACGCGACCAGCTGACCCGTGCCACCGACGTTCTTGCCCTCTTCATCGGTGACCGTCAGACCAGTCCCGTGCTGGTCGACGTCCACACCGTCGGCCTTGAGCCCGAACGTGAACACCGGGTCGGTGTCCGTGGGCTTCTCGTTCAGTCGCAGCCACGTGTTCAAGCCCTCGTTGGTCATGGTGACCAGCAGGTCGGTGGTGTCCGAGACCTTGTAGGTCGCCACACCGCCCTCGACGGTGGGCGTCGGCAGTGTCCCGTCCGGCCACGTCACCGCCAACGAGGTCCCGTCACCGAACGAGACCTTGCCCGCCTCGCTCGAACCACCACCATCGACGACCACGTCCGCCGGCGACACGTTCGGCACCCATGTGCCATCGGCCTGCTTGACCAGGTCCAGGTCGACGTCGTGCCAGTCACCGTCTTGCATCACGCGGATCGGGGACCCGTGATCCTCGGTCGTCCACGTCCCGTCCGGGTTCACGAACGTCGACGTCGACTCCGTGCGCTGCGACAAGTCCTCCACCCGCGACCCCTGCAACCGGGCAGTCACCGACGCCGAGAACCCATCCGGGCGTTCCGTCACCGGCTCGCCATGAGCGGCCGTAGCAGCGGCTGCAGGTTGCGCGGCCTGAACCGGCCCGACGGCGTCAGCTCGATCAGGCAACGTCTGCGGCAGCACCAAGGCGACACTCACCGCGGCAGCCCAAGCCGCAACCGAGGACGTACGACGAACAGCACGCGAAGCAGCCATGCCCAACCGACCGATCCGATCGACCACGCAACGATGCGCGGTATACGAGCCCTCACCCCCTGCAGGCGGGCCCCTCCGGTCGATCCATCCGTGGCCGATCGAGGTGATCGGAAGTTACCGGTCGGTCAGCCAACTAGGCGATAGGCCAAACGGGTGAACATGCGTTGTCCGCCTCGGGATCGTGCGGCGCGCTGTCTTGGACCGAGCGCGCAAGGTCCGAACGTCCTGAACAGCTGCGTGCAGGCGGACGAGGACCGCTCGCTTGGACTCCCCCGCGATTGGCTGAGTGGGCCCTCCGGGGAGCTGACCCGGTCTCTCGCTGTCTGCTCGGATCGTCTCTTGCAGCGTCGCGCTCGCGATGTCCATGCTCGGCTCACCTTCTAGCTCGACGACTCCTCGACCGGGAACAATCCGACGGGGGGCTGCTTGGACGGCAGGGGTTCGCCGCGCATGTTCTCGTCCTTGGAGGTGCGAAACGGTCCGCCTGGGCTCAGGAGGATGCCCATGTGGTAGTCCGCGTGGTCGCGCCACCAGGTGCTCATCCCGAGCGCGGGTTCGAGGCGCAGGTGTTCCCAGGCGCGCCAGACCGACTCGAGGCGGCTGATCGCCTCGGCGCTCTCCCACCATCGTGCGGACCAGCGGTGCTGGCCGGTGCCGCTGCCGACGTGACGGGCGTACAGGTGGCGCAGGTGCTCGTGGAAGAAGTCCGCGACGTTCAGGTAGACGGTCTGCGGCCTGTCGTTGACCGGTGCCGCTTCCTCGAGCCCGGTCACGTCGACCAGGTCGTCCCACTCCCCCGTCTCGCTCACGCCACACCACCTTCGAGCACCGGCGCGAGCCGCTTGGCTGCCGCCGGGTCCGTCGCTGCGATCGACGCCCGCACGGCCGCGGCGTGCGGGCCGGCCATCCACGGGTTGGTGCGGATCAGGGTGGCCGGCGTGCCCGACGCGAACAGGATCGCGCGGCCGCGCGGCAACGCCGCGAGCTCGTCGTCGTCGAGGATCCGTTCTTGCTGGATGTGCTGGGAGGTCGAGCGCCCGTTCGAGGAGCGCGTGACCGACTGGCGCATGATGTCGTGCTGCCCGATCAGGCGGGACAGCTCGTCGAGGAACTCCGGCTCACGCACACCGCCGAGGTAGGCGGCCAGGTTCGAGGCCGACCACAGCTTGCGCATGCCCTGACGGCCCCAGTCCTCCACACCCTGCGACCAGGACTGCAGGATCGTCATCAGCACGATCCCACGCGAGCCGAAGTGCGAGTACAGGTTCGGCAGCTGCGGCCAGCGGCACACGTTCGCGGCCTCGTCGAGGACCCCGAGCGGCGGCACGTCGAGGCGACCGCCGGCCATGCCCGTGGCACGAGCCTCGGCGGCCTCGGTGACTGCCACGGTCAGCGCCGTGACGAGGGGGCCGGCCGAGCCCTTGCCGTCCTTCGAAAGGCTGTAAAGCGTGCCCTGCCCTGCGACGAACGCGGCCGGGTCGAACGACGGCTTGCCGGCCCGCGGGTGACCCATTGCGCGATCGCTCGCGAGGTCAGGCAGGAGGCCATCTGCTGGGCGGTGCCGTAGATGCCGCCACGCTGCTTGTCGGGGGCGCCCTGCACGCCCTGGACCTGCTGGGCGACCAGGTCGTACCCGTGGTCGCGCAGGATCTCCGGCGGGGCGTCGCCGTCGGACCGGGTCAGCCACGTGTAGACGTCGGTGATGGGTCGGCCGTCGAGCGCGGCGGCCAGGAGCAGACCTGCGAGCAGGTCCTGGCCGGCGGGGTCGAGGTAGGCGTCGGTCTTGGCGCCGGGCTCGCGCGAGCCGGAGGCGAAGTGCTGGGCCAGCTGGGAGGCGCTGGTGTCGTCGACGACGTAGGTCAGCGGGTTCTACCACCACGTGGGCGGCTCGAGGGCGACCTGCTGCGGGTCGAACACCCACACCGGACCGACCGTGGCGAGCGGGCCGCGGGTGGCGTCGACGACGTCGCGCTTGTGCGTCCAAGATCGCGGGGACGACCAGCGAGGTTGTCTTGCAGGTGCGGGGCCCGGCAGACACCAGGTGCCGTCCTCCCAGGAGCCGAACATGCGGCACGAGAAGAGGCCGTCGAGACTCCTCGAATACCCCTTCGCAGCGGAGCACCCTCAGGGGCGGCCCGCGTACGGCATCGTGTTGGCCCAGCGCATCGCCGTGATGCGCAGCGGCTTGCCCGGCGAGGGCGCCTCCATGATCTGACCGTTCCCGGCCCACATGGCCACGTGGTAGACGGCGTTGGGGTTGCTCGGGTCCGTGGACCAGAACACCAGGTCGCCGACGCGCAGGTTGTCGTAGCTGATCTTGAGCACCTGCTTGTACTGGTCACGCGACGTGCGGTTGAGGTAGACCCCCGCCGCCTTCCATGCCGACATCGTCAGGCCCGAGCAGTCGTACCCGTCCGGCCCGGCGCCGCCCCAGACGTACGGCAGGCCGATCTTGGTCTTCGCCCAGGCCAGCGCGGCTCGCCCCTCGGAGGCCGAGCCCTGCGAGACGCCCGTGCCGAGGCCGTACGGCGAGCTCGGCTTGGGGGTCGTCGTGGGCTTGGGCGTGGGCTTCGACGTGGGCTTGGGTGCGGTCGTCGGCTCGGGCTTGCTCGTGGGCTTCGGGCTGGACGACGGCTTCGGGGCGGTCGTCGCCGTGGGCGCGCTGGTCGGCTTCGGGGCCGTGGTGGGCTGAGGGTCGGACGTCGGGCTCGGGTCCGACGACGGCTGCGTGGGGTCGTCACCGGGGGCCGGGTCGTCCGCGGGGTCGTCGGCCGGGTCGTCGGCCGGTGCGTCGTCCTGGGCCTGCTGCTCACGCTGCCGGCGGGCGTCGTCGTTCTCCCGCTCACGCCGGTCGTCGTCGAGCTTGTCCTGACGTGCCCGCTCGACGTCGACGCTGGTCTGCCGCGCGTCGGCGAGGTTCTGCAGCAGCTCGTCGCGCTCGACCGCCGCCGCCGCGACGGCCTGGTCGGCGTCGTCCTGCGTCTTCTGTGCCGCCTTCAGCGACTTCTTGGCCGTGTCGGCAGCGTCCGCCGCGGTGTCCGCCGTGTCCTTCGCGTGCTGCTGGAGCGTGTCGGCGACGAGCAGCGACGCGCGGTACTCCTGCACGGCGTCGTCGGCCTTGCCGGTCACACGGTCGAGGGTGCTGGTGCGCTCGGCGACCTCCTCGAAGCCGTCGGCCGACAGCAGCGACTCGATCGCGTCCGCCGACCCGCCCGAGCGGGCCATCTCCCGGGCCAGCGCCACGAGTTTGCGGCGCGCCTGCTCCGCGTCGTCGGCGGCCTTGGCTGCGGCGTCGGCCGCAGCGTCCGCGTCGTCCTGCGCGTCCTGCGCGTCGACGAGCGCCTGCGTGTAGGCCTCGCCGGCCTGCTGCACCTCGAGGTCGGCCTGGTCGCCCGCGACGCTGAGCTGGGCGAGCCGGACCTCCATCGCCGCGACGGAGTCCGAGGCGGCCGCGACGGCGCTGCGTGCGTCCTGCACGTCCTGGTCGGACGGCGGCGTCGGGTCGGCCTGGGCGAGCGGGGCGCCGCCGACGAGCAGCGCGCCGACGACGACGGCCGTCACCAGGCCACCCGCGAGGGTGCGGCGGTCGCGTCGCGTCACCGTGTGCTCCTTCGTCGTCCGTTTCCCCGGTTCGCGGCGCCGTCCGGCGCCTCCCGGCAAGACGTGAGCCCGCGACCTCATGGCCGCGGTCCCGTCTGCCGATGGATCGTCCTCGAGGGACGCTACCCAACCGAGTCCCATAAGTGAACACCAGTCACACGAGTCACACCCGTCACACGAGTCACACGCCGGACATACCGGACACGCCGCCGACGAATCACCCGTTCGCCACATCGCGCAGCGTTGGTCGACTCGTCCCGGACCCCTTGCCGGAGCGTTTCAGCGGGGCCGGCTGGGGGCGCCGACGCGGCGGAACGTGACCAGTGCGGGATCGATCGCGGCGGTCAGGGCGAGGGTCGAGAACGTCCGGCACGCGTACTCGCAGCGCACCCGCCGGTCCTGGTCGCCGATGCCCTGCGCCACGGGGACGCCGTCGAGCTGCGCCTGCCACTGCCACCGGTACGCGTCGGTGAGGCGGAGCACGGTGGTCAGGTCACCGACCCGCGCGACGACGGCCTCGACGGCCGCGCGGGCCTCGTCGAAGGTGTCGACGCCGTGCGGCATGCGCGCGACCCCGCGCCCGTTGGGGCTGACCAGCCGCCACCAGACGAGGTCGTCGTCCGAGAACTGGTACAGCTGGAACGTCGCCGGCACAACGCAGACCCCTCCGTCACGGCCGCCCATCCCCGCGGCCCAGGGGAGCCAGTCCACCGCGCCGCCCCTGTCACCAGGCATCGCCGGGGCGACGACTGGACGAACGCCGGGTGACGATCGGCCGACGTCCCTCGTGACGCGCGAAGCGCGAGACAGAACCCGTCCGAATGGTGAGACATCGGTTCCACCATCAGGGATGGTGGTCCTATGGTCGCGACATGACCTGCCGAATGTGCCGCTGACCAGCGCACGTTCGGCTGTGCCCGCGGGCAGGTCGTCGCCGTCCTTCGTCTGACGGCCCGACGACGACGTCCTCGCCACGAGCCCAGGCTCGGACCGTGCGCCCCACTCATCCCTCCGCGGGACGAGCAGCCGTGCGCGCACAGCTCCCCCGCGACCCACACCACGCGAGGAGCAAGCCATGAGCAACGAGAGCTGGAACTTCGAGACCCGCCAGATCCACGCCGGCCAGGAGCCGGACCCGGCGACGGGCGCCCGCGCCCTGCCGATCTACCAGACGACGTCGTTCGTCTTCCCCGACGCCGAGACCGCGGCCAAGCGGTTCGCACTGCAGGAGCTCGGCCCCATCTACACGCGCATCACCAACCCGACGCAGGAGGTGGTGGAGAACCGGATCGCCAGCCTCGAGGGCGGCGTCGGCGCGCTGCTGCTCTCGTCGGGCCAGGCGGCGGAGACTTTCGCGATCCTCAACATCGCCGAGGCGGGCGACCACGTCGTCGCGAGCCCGTCCCTGTACGGCGGCACGTACAACCTGCTGCACTACACGCTGCCCAAGCTGGGCATCGAGACCACGTTCGTCACCGACCCGCACGACCCGCAGGCCTGGCGCGACGCGGTCCGCCCCAACACCAAGCTCTTCTTCGGCGAGACCATCCCCAACCCGAAGGCCGACGTCCTCGACATCGAGGCCGTCGCGGCCGTGGCGCACGAGGTCGGCGTGCCGCTGGTCGTCGACAACACCGTGGCGACGCCGTACCTGATCAACCCGCTGAAGTGGGGCGCCGACATCGTCATCCACTCCGCGACCAAGTACCTGGGCGGGCACGGCTCGGCGATCGGCGGCGTGATCGTCGACGGCGGCTCCTTCGACTTCGCCCAGCACCCCGACCGCTTCCCCAACTACAACACCCCCGACCCGTCGTACAACGGGCTCGTCTACGCGCGCGACCTGGGCGTCGGCGGCATCTTCGGCGTCAACCTCGCCTTCATCCTCAAGGCCCGCGTCCAGCTGCTGCGCGACCTCGGCTCAGCGATCAGCCCGTTCAACGCGTTCCTCATCGCGCAGGGCATCGAGACGCTGTCGCTGCGCGTGGAGCGGCACGTCGAGAACGCGCAGAAGGTCGCGGAGTGGCTGGAGGCGCGCGACGACGTGAACTTCGTGCACTACGCCGGCCTCGAGTCGTCGCCGTGGCACGCGGCGCAGCTCAAGTACGCACCGCGCGGTGGCGGCGCGATCATCGCGTTCGAGGTCGACGGCGGCGCCGCGGCCGGCCAGGCGTTCGTCTCGGCGCTCGAGCTGCACTCCAACGTCGCGAACATCGGTGACGTGCGCTCGCTCGTGATCCACCCGGCGTCGACCACGCACAGCCAGCTCACGCCCGACGAGCAGGCACAGTCCGGCATCACGCCCGGCCTGGTCCGGCTGTCGGTGGGCATCGAGCACATCGACGACATCCTGGCCGACCTGGACGCGGGCTTCCGCGCCGCCAAGTCCGCCTGACTCCCCCGAGTCGACCCCAGCGTCCGAGCACGTGGCCGCTATAGCAGCCACGTGCTCGGACGCTGGGGTTGGGGGGGTCCGGAAGGTGGGCGGCGGGGACCGTCGTCGCCCGACGCACGTAGATTGGTGAACCATGTCCGACGAGCAGCTGTTCGCGCCCTCCCGCGCCCGCGCCTCCACGCGCGCCAGCCGGGTGCCGGTGCCGACGCGCCCGCCCGTGCCCGCGTCCTCCGCGTGGCGCCCCGGCGACCCCGCGGGTCGGCGGCAGTTCGCAGACCTCGGCCCGTTCGCGCTCGAGTCCGGCGGCCGCCTGCCCGCCGTCCGGCTCGCGTACGAGACGTGGGGCACGCTCAACGAGGACGGGACCAACGCGGTGCTCGTCCTGCACGCCCTGACGGGCGACTCGCACGTGACCGGCGACGCCGGCGAAGGACACCCGACCGCGGGCTGGTGGCAGTCGATGGTCGGGCCAGGTGCGCCGATCGACACCGACGAGTGGTTCGTCGTCGCCCCCAACGTGCTGGGCGGCTGCCAGGGCTCGACCGGCCCGTCGTCGCCCGCACCCGACGGCCGTCCCTGGGGCAGCCGCTTCCCGCTGGTCACCACCCGCGACCAGGTGGCGGCCGAGGTGCGGCTCGCCGACCTGCTCGGCATCGACGCGTGGGCGCTGGTCATCGGCGCCTCGATGGGCGGTCTGCGCGTGCTCGAGTGGGCCGCTTCCGAGCCGCAGCGGGTCGAGGCCTTCGCGGCGATCGCGACCGCCGCGCAGACGTCGGGCGACCAGATCGCCGGCTTCCACACCCAGCTCGCGGCCATCGCGGCGGACCCGGGATTCCGCGGTGGCGACTACTACGACGCCGCCGACGGCGAGGGCCCGCACGTCGGCCTGGGCCTGGCCCGGCAGATCGCGCACCAGACGTACCGCAGCGCGTTCGAGCTCGACGAGCGGTTCGGCCGCATCCCGCAGGGCGGCGAGGACCCGCTGGAGGGCGGCCGGTTCGCGGTGCAGTCCTACCTGGACCACCACGGCGACAAGCTCACGCGCCGGTTCGACGCCAACACGTACGTGGCTCTCACGCGCTCGATGATCACGCACGACCTGGGCCGCGACCGCGGCGGGGTCGCGGCGGCACTGGCGTCGATCACCGCGCGCGGCCTCGTCATCGCCGTCGACTCCGACCGCCTCTTCCCGCCCGCGCAGTCCGAGCGGATCGCCGCGGGTGTGCCAGGCGCCGGACCCGTGCGCACCGTGCACTCCGACTACGGCCACGACGGCTTCCTCATCGAGGAGGACCAGGTGGGCCGGTACGTGCAGGAGTTCCTGGCCGAGCACGTCCGCCAGTCCTGACCCGCCGCCGCGGGCCTGTCGCGCGGCCCGTGGCGCCCCGGACCGGCAGGATGGCGCCATGACCGTCACCCTCGCGGAGGCATCGACCGCCCTGCACGCCCAGTGGTCCCGGCTGCGCACGTGGGTGGGTGAGGTGGTCGACGACGACGTGGCCGCCGCGCCGTCCGTGCTGGAGGGCTGGACCGTCGCCGAGCTGGTGGCCCACCTGGGCCGGGCCATGGACGCGCTCGCGTTCTGCACCCCCAGCCCGGCGGGCACCGTGCCCCTGAGCCTGGCCGAGTACCTCGGCACCTACGTCGCGCGCGCGACGGACATCGCCGAGACCACCCGCCAGCTCGCCGCCGAGATCTCCGGCGACCCGTTGCGCTGGGTCGACGCCCGCGCGGCCGCCGCGTTCGCGCAGCTCGACGCGCTCGGCCCCGACGACCTGGTCGTGGAGGCCCGACGCGGCCCCGTGCTGCTGTCGACGATGACGGCGTCCCGCGTGATCGAGCTGGTGGTGCACGCCGACGACCTGGCGCGGTCGGTGCGGCGGGCACCCGGCGCCGGCGCGGGTCCCGATCCCCTCGACCCGGGCGCGCTGCGCCTGGTCGCCGACACGCTGCTGGCCATCGTCGTCGCGCGTGGCGGCTGGGACCTGGAGGTCGCCGACGAGCGACGCTGGGTGCGTCTGGCCGCGGGCCGGACCTCGTACGACGTCGACGAGCTGGCCGACGCCCTGCACGCCCGCTACACGTCCGAGGGCGTGCCCGACCTGGGCCGGATGCTGCCGGTTCTGTAGTTCGGGCCGGCCCAGCAGTTCGGGCCGGCCCCGTAGGTCAGACGCTGATCAGCAGCTGCCGGCCGACCAGGCCGACCGTCCGCGCCAGCGCGTCGCGCGCCACCCGTGCGACGGGGCTGCGCCGCACCGTCCAGAGCAGCAGCGCGGACGCCCACGCGGCGTCGCGCGCCTTGTCGATCGAGAAGTTCGACACCAGGTCCGCGACCGGCGACAGCGGTCGGCCCGCTGCCACCACGTGCTCGTCGAGGAACGACTGGCGGATGGGCCGGACCACCTCGGCCAGCACACCGTTCACGCGCTCGAAGTCGGCGTGGACACTGCCGTCGTCGGGCGACACCCCGCGTGCCTCGCACGTCGCGACCACCGCGAGCGCGAGGTCGTGGTTGATGTGCGCGTTCATGCCCGCGAGCGCGAACTGGACCGGGAGGATCCCCGGCGTGGCGCGGCGCTCGACCAGCGGCGCCCAGGCCTTGTTGACCGGGTGCTTCGCGTCGATGTCGCGCGGGACGGCCAGGAACAGGTCGGCGAAGCGGACGTCGAGGTCCTCCGTGAACGCGGGGTCGTGGAACGTCGCGTCGGTGACGCGGACCGCGACGAGCGCCGTGACCGTGCGGTAGACGTCGAGGAACACCCGCAGCCCGTCGTGGGGCGGCCAGCCGTCGCGGAGCGCGTCCATGGTCGCGACGACCTTCCCGATCACCGCCGACCCGGGGACGAGCTGCCTGCCCGAGCCGTCCGCGTCCGCGCCGCCGCCAGCCGCCGCCCCGCCGCCACCGTGCGTCATGCCACCACCCTGGCGCGCCGGGCCCCGCACCACCAGACCCACGCCGGTCCGGTTACGTTGGACTCGTGATCGCCGCCTACGCCGCCCGATTCGCCGACGACGCCGTCTCCGGCCTGGAGGTCGGCGAGCGGCCGGCACCCGAGGCCCGCGAGAACTGGTCGGTCGTCGACGTCCGCGCCGCCGCGCTCAATCATCACGACCTGTGGTCGCTGCGCGGAGTGGGACTGCGGGCCGAGCAGCTGCCGATGATCCTGGGCACGGACGCGGCGGGCGTCACCGCCGACGGCCGCGAGGTCGTGGTCCACGGCGTGATCGGGGGCGCGTCGGGGCACGGCGTGGGGCCCGACGAGCCGCGCTCGCTGCTGTCCGAGCGGTACGACGGGACGCTCGCAGAGCAGGTCGCGGTGCCCACCTGGAACCTCGTCGACAAGCCGGCCGAGCTGTCGTTCGAGGAGGCCGCGTGCCTGCCGACCGCGTGGCTGACCGCCTACCGGATGCTGTTCACCACGGGCGCCGCGACGCCCGGGCAGCGCGTGCTGGTCCAGGGTGCGGGCGGCGGGCTGGCGACGGCCGCGATCACGCTGGGCGCCGCCGCCGGGCTCGAGATGGTGGTGACGAGCCGCTCGGCCTCTCGTCGGGAGCGCGCGCTGGGCCTGGGGGCCGCCGAGGCCGTCGAGCCCGGGGCACGCATCGGCCGCGTCGACCTGGTGCTGGAGAGCGTCGGTCAGGCGACGTGGGCGCACTCGATCCGCTCCCTGCGGCCGGGGGGCACCGTCGTCGTCGCGGGCGCGACCAGCGGCGACGCCCCGCCCGCCGAGCTCACGCGCATCTTCTTCTCCGAGCTCACCGTGCGCGGCACGACCATGGGCTCGCGCGACGACCTGCGCCACCTGCTCGCCTTCCTGGCCCGCACGGGCGTCCGGCCGCTGATCGACTCGACCTTCGCCCTGGCCGACGCCCGCTCCGCGCTGAGCCGGCTGGCGGACGGCGAGCAGTTCGGCAAGATCGTCGTCGTCCCCTAGGAGGCGTGGTGCTCGAGTGGGTCCCGGACGTGCTGGGTGACGGGTACGAGGTCACCACCCTCACGCTCGCGCCCGACGACGAGGGACCGGTCGTCGTCTCCGTCGTCCGCTACGCGCCCCCGACGCCCGAGCCGCTGCGCCCGGCGCGCGCGGTCCTGTACCTGCACGGCTGGTCCGACTACTTCTTCCAGACCGGTCTCGCCGAGTTCTGGCACGCGCGCGGCGTCGCGTTCTACGCGCTCGACCTGCGCAAGTACGGCCGCAGCCTGCGCCCGCACCAGACGCCGGGCTACGTCGACGACCTGTCCGCCTACCGCGAGGACCTCGCCGCGGCGCTGTCCGTGGTGCGCGCGGAGATCGGGCTGCACGGGCGCGTGATGGTGATGGGGCACTCGACCGGCGGGCTGGTCGCCGCGCTGTGGGCACACCACTACCCCGGCACGATCGACGGCCTGATCCTCAACAGCCCCTGGCTCGAGCTGCAGGGGTCGTCGGTGATGCGGCACCTGTCCGGGCCCGCCGTCGGGCAGCTCGCCCGGTTCCAGCCCAAGGCGCCGCTGCCGAACGTGGACCCGGGCTTCTACTCGCGCACGCTCGCGGTGTCGTCGGGCGGCGAGTGGACGTTCGACGAGCGGTGGCGACCGACCCCCTCCTTCCCGGTCCGCGCGGGGTGGCTGCGGGCCATCATGACCGGGCACGCGCAGGTGGCGCGCGGACTGGCGATCTCGGTTCCCGTGCTGGTCCTGGCGTCCGCCCGATCGCTCATCAGCCCCCGCTGGCAGGACGACATGCGGCGGTCCGACGTGGTGCTGGAGGTCGACCAGATCGCGCGCCGCGCCGTGCAGCTGGGCCCGCAGGTCACGGTGGTGCGGATCGACGGCGGCGTCCACGACCTGGCCCTGTCCGCCCAGCCGGCCCGCGACCGGTTCTACGCCGAGGTCGACCGGTGGACGGCGGCCTACGGCTGGGGCTGACCGCCGCACGGTCGGAACTGACCCGCCGCACGGTCGGGCTGATCAGCAACCAGCCGCACCTGTGACGGGAGCGCGGTCGTGGGTCGGATTCCGGTTCCATCAGGCGACTCCGGCCACAGGTGCGGCTGGTTCCTGAGCCCCCTCACCGCCCTGCGAGAACTCCACGGCGCACGGGGTTGTCTTCGTCGTATCTTCGATATATCGTTAACGCGTCCGGTCGAGTCCTGCCCTGCACGGGCCCGCACCTCCCGGACCGGCCGCCGGCACCTTCGCCGCGGCCCACGAACCCACATCGAGGAGATTCACCATGAAGCACGACAACGACTTCTTCAGCCGCGCCGGTCGCCGCCGGCACCGCCCGCAGCCTTCAGACACGGTTACCGACCGGACCTGGGAGCGACGCGGCCGCAACCCCGAGGAGCTCGGCCCGCGAGGTCCCTTCGGGCCACGCGGTGAGGGCATGCCCTTCGGCGGGCCGTCCTTCCGGGGCGGTTCGTTCGGCGACCCGTCGGGTCCCGGATTCGGCGGTCCAGCGTTCGACGAGCGCGGCGACGGCCACCGTCACCGCGGCCCCGGTCGCGGACCCGGCCGGCGCGCCGGTCGCGGCGACATCCGCGCCGCCGTCCTGCTGCTGCTCTCGGAGCAGCCCATGCACGGCTACCAGCTCATCCAGGAGATCGCGGAGCGCTCGGGTGGCCGGTGGCGGCCGTCGCCGGGTGCCATCTACCCGGCACTGTCCCTGCTCGAGGACGAGGGCCTGGTGCTCATCACCGCGGAGGGAGGGCGCAAGCTCGCGTCGCTCACCGAGGCCGGCACCACGTACGTCACCGAGAACGCCGAGCAGCTCGGCACCCCGTTCGACGACGCCGCCACGCGCCCCCAGCACCCGGGCCGCGCGCTGCGCGGTGCGATGGAGGCGCTCGGCGCGGCGGCCGGCCAGGTCGCCCGCACGGGCACCGAGGAGCAGACCGCCGCGGCGCTGGCCGTTCTGGAGGCCGCGCGCCGCGACCTCTACCTGATCCTCGCCGGCGCGGCCCCGACGGGCGCTGCTCCGACCGCCGGGTCGGGGTCCGAGGAGGCTCCCGCGGCGGCCGGCACCGAGTCCTGACGCGAGTCGGGTCGTCGGTCTCACCCCGCCGGTAGTCGAACTCCCGCGAGGTAGTCGGTTGCGACCGACTACCTCGCGGGCAACCCGACTACCGGCCGCCTCGTCCCCGGCCGCCTCGTCCCCGGTCGCCGGTCACGGGGACGTGAGCGCGTCCTGCAGGCGGGTCAGGAAGGTCGGCTGGCCGCTGACCAGGAGCGTCGCCGCCTCGTCGACGGGTAGCCACGCGGCACGGTCCAGCTCGGGGACCTCCAGCGTGCGGCCCGAGCGCGGGGGCCACTCGATGACCGCCAGGTTGCTGGTGATCGTCGTGACGTCCAGGTCGGCCTCGCGCGCCCAGCAGCGCACCACCTTGCCGGACCTCTGGCGCACCTCGCCCAGGTCGAGGTCCGGAACGCCCGACGACGGCGCGGGCACCCCGATCTCCTCGGCGAACTCGCGCAGGGCAGCGGCGTGCGGGTCCTCGTCGGGCTCCGGCTCACCCTTGGGGATGGTCCACGCGCCGGCATCCTTGCGGGCCCAGAACGGCCCGCCCATGTGCCCGACGAGCACCTCGAGTCGGTCGTCGCGCCGGAACAGGAGCAGCCCCGCGCTGGTGCGGGCGGCGGCCATGCTCAGGCGATCGTCGCGGCGTCGATGACGAACCGGTAGCGCACGTCGGAGTGCACGACGCGCTCGTAGGCGTCGCCCACCTCGTCGGCCTTGATGGTCTCGACGACCGCACCGATGCCGTGCTCGGCGCAGAAGTCCAGCATCTCCTGGGTCTCGGCGATGCCGCCGATGTTGGAACCGGCCAGCGACCGGCGCGCGCCCGTCAGCGAGAACACACGGAATGTCTGCGGGTTCTCGGGCAGCCCGACGAACACCATCGCACCGTCGAGGCGCAGCATCCCGAGGTAGGCGTCGAGGTCGAGGTCCGCCGACACCGTCGTCAGGACGAGGTCGAACGAGCGCCGCAGGTCGCGGAACGTCGCCTTGTCGCTCGTCGCGAAGTAGTGGTCCGCACCGAGGCGGAGACCGTCCTCCTGCTTGGACAGCGACTGGGACAGGACCGTGACCTCGGCGCCCATGGCGTGCGCGATCTGCACGGCCATGTGGCCGAGGCCGCCCATGCCGACGACCGCGACGCGCGAGCCCGGGCCGACGCCGTGGTGGCGCAGCGGCGAGTACGTGGTGATGCCGGCGCACAGCAGCGGGGCCGCGACGTCGAGCTCCAGGGCGTCGGGGATGCGCAGCACGTAGCCCTCGTCGACGACGATCTGCGTGCTGTAGCCGCCGTAGGTGCGCTCGCCGTCGTAGAACTTCCCGTTGTACGTGGCGACCATCCCGCGCAGGCAGAACTGCTCCTCGCCGTCCAGGCAGTTCTCGCACTCGCGGCACGAGTCGACGAAGCAGCCGACGCCCACCCGGTCGCCGACGGCGTGCTTGGTGACCCCGGAGCCGACCTCGGCCACGACTCCCGCGATCTCGTGGCCGGGCACCATCGGGAACAGCCCGGCGCCCCACTCGGCGCGCGCCTGGTGGATGTCGGAGTGGCAGATGCCCGAGTAGGCGATCTCGATGCGGACGTCGTGCGCGCCCACGTCGCGGCGCTCGATGGTGGTGCGCTCGAACGCGGCGCCGGCGGAGGGGACGGACAGGGCGGGGACTGCGACGGGCACGGACGGACCTCCAGGGTGTCGGGGAGGCGACCGTCAGCTCGGGTTGAACCCGGTCGCCTCACCCAGTGTCGGCCCACCGTCGCCCAGGCGCCACGCGCGCCAGCCGTCGATCTCTCCGTCGGTGCCGATCGCGGCCGCAGCAGCGTGCCCGGGGTCGGCGAACACGCGCCCCGCCTCGAGCTGGATGAGGCCGTCGCGGCGCAGCATCGCGAGCACGCGCTGGTTGCGCCGCTCGCGGTGCCAGACGAGCGTCGTCATGGCCCGCCGCTGCTTGGCGAGCGTCGCCAGGCGGGGGTGGGGGACGTCGACGAGGCCGGCCTCGGCGATGGGTGGCAGGCTCGCGCGCTCCGCGGGCGGCGTCGGGACGGCCGGCACCAGGTCGTGCTCGGTCGGCGTCACGGGCTCGGGCTCCGGCCGGCGGGCCGCGGGGTCGGTGTCGGGCCGCGGCACGATCGGGCCGGGGACCACGGGCAGCGCGGCCGGCGGTTGCGCGCCGCCGCGCGGGTGCGAGCGGCGTTCGGGCACGTACGGCTGGTTCGGCTGCGCGATCGGCGGGGCCGCGGGGAACGCGGCCGGGCCCGCGCTCGCCGGCTGGGCGGGCGTCGGCTGGGCGGCGGCCGGGGCGGGCGGCTCGACCGTCCGGTTGGGACGCGTGTCGGTGATTCGCGGCGTCAGCGCACTCGGCGCCGCCGGGCGCGGCATCGGGGGCGGCGACGGGACCGACCGCAGCTCGCCCGAGGACGGGTGGTCGGTCCACGGCTTGGTGTTCACGAGCGGCTTGTTCACGGGCGGCTTGCTTGCCGGCGGCACGGGCGGGACGCCCCGACGACCGTCGTCGTACGCCATCGCGTCCGCGAAGGTCGACTCGCTGGCGCGGACCAGGCGCAGAGCGGTGGGCTCGACGGCCCGGCGCGTGCCCTCGTGCCTGGCCAGCGGGCTGACCTCGAGCAGGCGTCGGTCGTCGGCCCCGCGGACCACACCGACCTGCAGGATGTCGACGTGCCGGCCGGGCCCGCGCAGGAAGCCGAGCGTGTCACCGGCCTCCGCGGCGACCTCCGAGCACAGCATCAGCAGCCGCACGCCCTCACGTCGGCTGGTCTGCGCGCCGAACGCGACCTGCTCGCGGAATGCCGCGAACTCGACGCCGAACCGGCTCGGGTCGGCGTGGTAAGCGCGGCTGAGGTCTGTCATGGTCATGCGCGCGGCGGCGCCCGCGTGCCGCAGGGCGGTCACGACGGCGTCGTCGTCGACGACCTGCACGATCTCGACGACGACCGGGCGGCCCGTCGCGTCGAGCGCGAGCAGGGCGGGCAGGTGCGCGTGGTCGGGGGCGCCCGTGCGGGAGCGGACGGGGAACAGGGGCTCGCCGGCGATGGCCGTCAGGTGGTGCGCGACGAGCGCCTCGCACTCCTGCGCGAACGACCCGGCCAGCGGCTGCATCGGCTGGACGAGACGCGGACGCCCCTCGTCGAGCTCGAAGATCGGCATGGCTCTCGGCTCCTTCCGCGCGCGCACGTGCCCGCATGGTTCCTCGGCGCGGTCCGGATGGTCCCCGGTCGCGCCGCGTCGGAGCGGCCCGACGGCCACCGCTTCACGCTCCGGCGCCCACACTCTGGCACAGCGGGCAGGGCCGCGTCAGCCCGCCGGACGGGTGCGTCCGCGCCCGGTTGATCACAATCTGGTCAAGCGTCCGAGAGACCCGCCTCGACGCGCTCGACCTTGGCGTCCAGCTGGCCCGTCCAGCCCGGCCGGATGTCCGCCTTGAGCACCAGGCTGATGCGGTTGCCGTGCTTGCCGACGGCCTCGGTCGCGCGCTTGACCACGTCCATCACCTCGTCCCACTCCCCCTCGATCGTGGTGAACATGGCATCGGTGCGGTGCGGCAGCCCGGACTCGCGGACCACGCGGACGGCGTCGACGACGGCCTCGGAGACGGACTCCCCCGCACCGAGCGGGGCGACGGAGAAGGCGACGAGCATGCCACCACCATGTCGCGTCGCGGTGGCCGGTGTCCACCCGATCGGGTGTCAACCCGCGTGCCCCGTCACGCGTGTACACGTCATGGAGAAGGTTCTGGCCTCGGCCCTGCTCGGCATGGCGATGCTCGCAGGTTGTGCGACGGGCGGCGCATCCTCCCGCCCCTCAGCGGAGGTTCTCACGGCCGGCGCCACGGACTGGTCGACGGCCTCCTACCGCTACACGATCACGTCGAGCTGCGGTGAGCGGGCCTTCCTGGGGACGTACCACGTCACGGTCGAGGAGGGCAGGATCCGGAGGATCACGACCGACGACCCCGACGAGCAGATCACCGACTGGTCCGACGGTGAGCTCCCGACGATCGCCGACCTCGTGCACCGAGCGCAGGCAGACGGCGACGACGCGCCCAGCGAGCTCGTCCTCGACCCCAGGACGGGGATACCGACGCGGATGTCGTTCGAGGGGGACCCGAACGCCATCGACGACGAGGAGTGCTACGAGATCTCCGACTACCAGCCGGGTGTCGGACCCGGGGAGTAGAACGGAGCGATGGACCCACGCTGGAAGGACGTCCGCACCGAGGCGCCCGAGCTCGCCGACCGCGTCGCCGCCCTGTTCGGGTCCGGCACCAACAAGACGATGGCGACGTTGCGCGCCGACGGCTCGCCGCGCATCAGCGGGACCGAGCTGCAGATCGGCGACGACGTGACGCTCGGCATGATGCCGGGCTCACGCAAGCTCGCCGACGTGCTGCGCGACCCGCGCGTCGCGATCCACTCGCCGACGCTCGAGCCGCCGAAGGAGCCGACCGCGTGGGCCGGCGAGGCCAAGCTCGCGGGCGTGCTGGTCGCGGTCGACCAGCCCGACGGCGGCGTGCCCGGGACGTACTTCGCCCTGCGCCTGAGCGAGGTGGTGCTGACCAGTGTGCAGCAGACCGACGAGGGCGTGCGTCTGGTCGTCGAGTCGTGGCACCCCGGCCGCGGGTACGAGCGGGTCGAGCGGGAGTGACGTCAGGCGCGGGTGCGCGACGCGACGCGGTCGGCCAGCAGCTCGGCCAGGTGGATGCCCTCGACGCCGGCCAGCTGCTCGCCCTGCGTCCGGCAGGAGAACCCGTCGGCCAGGTAGACGTCACCGGGCCCGGCCGCACGCAGCGCGGGCAGCAGCGAGTTCTCCGCGACCGCGACCGACACGTCGTAGTGCCCCTTCTCCATGCCGAAGTTGCCGGCCAGGCCGCAGCAGCCGGCCATCGCGGAGAACTGCGCACCGGCGTCGGTGAGCAGGCGGCGGTCCGCCGTCCACGTCATGACCGAGTAGTGGTGGCAGTGCGGCTGCACGACGGCGGTGACGTCGGACAGGTCCGGGACCTGCCACCGGTCGCCCGGGCCGATGGGCGCGGGGGCCGTGAGCAGCTCGGCGAGCGTGCGGGTCTCACGCGCGACGGCCGCCGCGCGCGGGTCGTCGGGCAGCAGGTCCAGCAGGTCGGAGCGCAGCACCGCCGTGCAGGACGGCTCCAGGCCGACGATGGGGATGCCGTTGACCGCGAACGGACCGAGCACCTCGAGCAGGTGGGTGAGCTGCTTCTTGGCGCCGTCGAGCTGCCCCGTGCTGATCCAGGTCAGGCCGCAGCAGGCCTGGTGGTCGGGCACCAGCACCTCGTAGCCGGCGTCGCGCAGCACGGTCACCGCGGCCTGGGCCACGGACGGCGAGAGCGCGTCGGAGAACGAGTCCGTCCACAGCAGCACGGGCGGTCGGTGGTCGCCCGACGAGGACGGCACGGATCCGCCGACGGTCACCTGCTGCGCACCGGTCCCGCGCACCCACGCTCGGAACGGCTCGGGCGCGAACGTGACCATCGCGCGGCGCGTGTCCATCCCGCCGCCGGCCAGCACGGCCTTCGCGACGGGCCGCACCCGCAGCACCGCGTTGGTGAGCGTCGCGAGGGTCTTCGACGAGGTCACCAGCCGGGCCCAGCGCGGCAGCCAGCCCAGCGCGTAGTGCGACACGGGCCGCAGCCGGCGCCGGTACGTCTGGTGCAGCACCTCGGACTTGTACTGCGCCATGTCGACGCCCGCGGGGCAGTCCGACGAGCACGCCTTGCAGGACAGGCACAGGTCGAGGGACTCGCGCACCTCCGGCGCCGACCAGCCGCGCGTGACGAGCGTGCCGTTCGCCATCTCCTGCAGCACGCGTGCGCGGCCGCGGGTGGAGTCCTTCTCGTCCTTCGTCGCGAGGTACGACGGGCACATGAACGAACCGGCGGCCGTGTTGTCGGCGCGGCACTTGCCGACGCCGACGCAGCGGTGGACGGCCGTGGTCATGTCCCCGGCGTCGTGCGGGAAGGCGAAGCCCGTGGTGGCGAGCAGGGGGCGGGCGTGGGGCCGACGAAGGTCCGCGTCGACCGCCGCGGGCCGCACCAGCACGCCCGGGTTGAGCAGATCGCGCGGGTCGAACAGACCCTTGAACTGCCCGAACAGCTCGATCGCACGCTCGGAGTACATGACGGGCAACAGCTCGGAGCGCGCGCGGCCGTCGCCGTGCTCGCCCGACAGCGAGCCGCCGTGCGCGGCGACCAGGTGCGCGGCGTCCGTCATGAACGCGCGCAGCGGGTCGCCCGAGCGTTCCATCGGGATGTCGAGCCGCAGGTGGACGCAGCCGTCGCCGAAGTGCCCGTACGCGAGGCCGTCCACCTGGTGCGAGGCCATGAGCGCCTCGAGCTCGCGCAGGTACGCACCCAGCCGCGCGGGCGGCACGGCCGAGTCCTCGAAGCCCGGCCAGGCCTGCTCGCCCGACGGCGTGCGGCCTCCCAGCCCGGCGCCGTCCTCGCGGATCCGCCACATGGCGGTCGCCTCCGGTCCCGGCGGGAAGACCCCGACGGCCGTCGTGCCGGCGTCGGCCGCGAGCGCGCGGGCCGCGTCCATGGCGGCCTCCAGCGTCTCGCCGCCCATCTCGACCATCAGCCAGCCCGCACCCGGCGGGAGGTCGGGGACGGCCGACGCACCGCGCACGCGCCGCACCACGTCGACGAGCCGCGAGTCCATGCCCTCGATGGCCAGCGGCGCGTGGGCCAGCAGCGCGGGGACGGCGTCGGCGGCCGTGGGCATGTCCGGGTAGCCGAGCACGACGAGCACGGGCGCGGCGGCGATCGGGACCAGCCGGACGGTCGCGCCCAGCAGCGTGCCGACGGTCCCCTCGGTGCCGACCAGCGCCTTGGCCAGGTCGGTGCCCTTCTCCGGCAGCAGGTGCTCGAGCGAGTAGCCGGAGACCTGCCGGCCGAAACGGCCCAGCTCGGTGCGGATGATGTCGAGGTTGCCGCGCACCAGGTCCGCGAGGCCGGGCACGGGGTCGAGCGACCCGGCGCCGGCGGCGATCCGACGGCCGGTGCCGTCGACGAGGTCGAGCGCGAGCACGTTGTCGGCGGTGCGCCCGTAGGCCACGGCACGGGGGCCGCACGCGTTGTTGCCGATCATCCCGCCGAGCGTCGCGCGTGCCTGCGTCGACGGGTCGGGCCCGAACCGCAGGCCGTGCGGGGCGGCGGCCTTCTGCAACGCGGCCATCACCACGCCCGGCTCGATGCGTGCGGTCTGGGCGTCCGGATCGATCTCGAGGATCCGGTTCACGTGCCGCGAGAAGTCGAGCACGACACCCGTGCCCACCGCGTTGCCGGCGACCGAGGTGCCGCCGCCGCGCGACGTGATCGGCACACCGGCGTCGCGCGCCACGGCCAGCGCGGCCTCCACATCGTCGGTGTCCTGCGGGAACACGACGACCTGCGGGACCACCCGGTAGTTGGACGCGTCCGTGGAGTACTCGGCGCGCCGCCGCGTGGAGTCGTCGACCGCACCGCGCACGGACGAGCGCAGCGCGGCCACGACGTCGGTGTGAGTTCGCAGGTCCTCGGTCACGGCAGCCACGGGTGCATCTTCGCACCGCCGACGACACGGCTCGCGTGCCGTCCGCGACGTGACTGCCATCGTCGGGACCGACGCCTCTTTCGGGCGCCCGAGCCGGGGTCGACGTCGATCTCGACGAGCCGGACGGGAGCAGCTCGCTGGCGGTGCATCCGTTCCGGGCGTTCCGGGGGAAGACACCCGGACGAGCGCCCGACCGGGGTGCGCGCCGACCGACGGAGGTCAACCGTGATCCGCAGCCGCTTGTTCGCCCGAGCAATCGCCGTCACCGCCGCCGCAACGCTCACCGTTGCCCTGGCCGGACCCGCACAGGCCGCAGCGCCTGCGGCAGTGCGCGCAGCGGTGCCCGCCGCCGCGCCACAACCCGTCCCGTCGGTAGACCTGGGCCGGTACGTGGGGACCTGGTACCAGGTCGCGGCCGTGCCCGCGATCTACGAGGTCCAGTGCGCCAAGAACGTCACGGCGACGTACGCAGCCAACGCCGACGGCACGGTCGCGGTGACGAACCGCTGCGCCACCTGGTTCGGCGGGACCAGCACCGTCAAGGGGAACGCGCGCGTCGAGAACGGACCGGCCAACAGCTCGTTGACCGTCTCGTTCGTCCGCCTGGGCGGCAGCTGGCTGTACTTCGGCGGCCCGAACTACCAGGTGCTGGGACTGGGTTCGTCGTACGACTGGGCCGTCGTCGGCGACCCGAGCCGCGTCAGCGGGTTCGTGCTGAGCCGCACTCCCGCGCTGACGTCCGCGCAGCTGGCCGGCGTCCGTGCCACGCTGGCCAGCAACGGTTACGACGCGTGCGACCTGAAGCTCACGAAGCAGGACGGCGGCAGCTCGAGCCGCGCCGCACTCTGCTGACGATCGAACGCGCGGGGCCGGCTCAGGAGCCGGCGATGTTGACCAGCCAGCTCACGCCGAAACGGTCGACGAGCATCCCGAACGAGTCGCCCCACGGCGCCTGGCCCAGCGGCATCGTGATCGACGCGCCGTCGGAGAGCTTCTCCCAGTAGCCGGTCAGCTCGTCGGAGTCGTCGGCCGATCCGCTCAGCGACACCGAGATGGCGCTGCCGGGCGCGTAGTCCATCGCGTTCGGCGTGTCCGCCGCCATCAGCACCAGACCGCCCGGCGTCGAGAGCTGGCCGTGCATGATCTTTTCCGCCTCGGCCGGGTCCTCGCTGGCGTGGAACTCACCGAACGTGCTGGTCGCGAGCTCGCCGCCGAACACGCCCTGGTAGAACTCGAGCGCCTCGCGGGCGTTGTCGCGGAACCCCAGGTAGGGGTTGAGCGTGGTCATCACGACACCTCGAGGGTGATGTCCGTCCCGGCGAGCGCCTTGCTGACCGGGCAGGTCTCCTTGGCCTTCTGCGCGGCGGCACGGAAGCCGTCGTCGTCCAGACCGTCCACCTGGCCGCTGACCTTGAGCGCGATGCCGGAGATGCGGAAGCCGCCGGCAGGGTCGGGACGGAGCGTCACGTCGGCCGAGACGTCGAGCGAGACGGGCGTCCCGCCCGCCTCCGCGACGAGCGCGGACAGCTGCATGGCGTAGCACGACGAGTGCGCCGCGGCGATGAGCTCTTCCGGGCTGGTCACGCCGCCGGCCTCGTCGGCCGCCCGCTTGGGGAACGAGACGTCGAACGACGACGCACCCGAGCTGGTCAGCTCGAGGTGACCGCTGCCCTCCTCGAGGGTGCCCTTCCAGGCGGTGCTGGCGGAACGCGTAGGCATGTCGACTCCTGGCTGGTGAGGTTGGGGTGGTCGGTCGACCACCCGGTCCACGCTAGGAGGCGATGCCCGGATCCGCTCGTCAGCCGGTGTACTCCCAGTGCCAGGGCTCGAACTTCGTCGACGTCGCCCACGACGGGTGCGCCCAGTCGTAGGTCGCCGCGTGCGCGACCATCCACCGGTACGCCGCCGAGCCGGACGTCTGGACCCCGCCGCCGAAGTCCACCGCGATGCCCGTGCCGTGGTTGGACGTGCCCGGCGTCGCGCACAGCGATCCCTTCGTGGCCCGGCACGCGATCTGCCCCGCCAGCGAACGGTACGAGTCCGTGATGGACAGGTCCCGGCCGAACGCCTCGCGGTACGCCGTGTTCAGCTTCTCCAGGTCCTGGGCCGCGTCGCAGCGCAGCCGCGCGCTGGAGTCGAACGACAACGCGCACAGCGCGCTCGCGGGGATCTGACCATTGGGGTAGCCCAGCAGGGACTTCTTCCACGCCGCCATCTGCGCGGCCTTCTTGGCCGCGGCCTTCTTCGCGGCTGCCTCCTCCTCGGCGGCGGCCTTCTTCTTCGCGGCGTCCGCCTCGACGTCCGACGAGAGGTCGACGACCTCCTGCAGCGCCGTGCGCAGCGCGAGGGTCTGCGAGTCCTCCGCGCCGGTGATGGCAGGGACGACGAGGTCGTCAGCCGATGCCGCAGCGTCGTCCGCCGTCGTCGCGGTGTCGTCGGAGCTCGCCGTGTCGCTCGATGCCGGCGCGGGCATGTCCGGCGACTCCGCCAGCGAGGTCAGCGGACCGTCGGCCGCGACGTCCTGGGAGCCGGTGGTCGCGTCGGAGGCGTCGGTCCCGGCGTCCTCGTCCGACGCGGTCTCGTCGTCGGAGGCCGTGTCGGACGTCGTGGAGTCAGACGTCGTGGAGTCAGACGTCGTGGAGTCGGACGCCTTCGTGTCCGATGCCTCGACGTCGGACTTCGCGGTGCCCGACGTCGTCTCGTCCGACCCTGCCGCCTCGGTGGCACCGTCGGACGTCGCAGCCTTCGTGCTGTCCGTGGTGGTCGACGGCGACGGCGTGGCACCGGCGGCGGCCGCGACCCCCTCCTTCGTCGCGGTCGTCGAGACGTCGTCGCTGTCACCGCCGGCGGTCGTCGCGGGTGCGGCCGCGCTGACCTTCGACATGAGCGTCTTGAGCTTGGCGGCGGCCTTGTCCAGCTTCTTGAGGCTCGCGCTGTCGACCTTGGTCGACTTGCCCTCGGTGCCCACGGTGTCGGCGACGACGATCGCGTCGGCGGCGACGTCGACCATCGCTGCGCGGGCGCGCTCCGCCCGGCTCGACTGCGTGGCGGCGGCCCGCTCGGCGGCGGTGGTGCCCGCCGTGGCGTCCTCGTCGGCCGAGGCGACCAGCTGGTGCAGGGGGCCGTTGTCACGGGCGGCAGCGGCCGTGACGGTCAGCGATCCTGCGAGGACGGCGACGAGCGCGCCCTTGGTCAGGCGGGTCGCCGACCGCGGTGCGGCGCGGTGGGCAGCACGGTGGGCAGCGCGGGATCCGTTGCTCATGCGTGACACCGTACGTGACTTATACATGTGTCCAATTCGGACATAAGCGCAGATCAAGGGCCCAATCGGTCGTGATCGGCGTCACGTTGGCGTAACGCATTTGTGAAGGTTCGGCGCCGCTACGCTTCTCACCGTGCACGACAGCCTCGACAACGCGGAGAACCCCGACAACTCGGGCGGTCTCGACGACCTCTACGACATCGGACGCCTCGCCCGGCGGCTCGGCGTCGAGACGGCGACGGTCCGCGTCTGGCTCTCCCGCAAGGTGTCCTGGCTCCCCCGGCCCGACGGGCGCCTCAACGGCGGTGCCGTCTGGCGGGCCAGCACGCTCGAGGGCATCGAGCAGCGCCGCGTCAAGGGACGCCCCGGCCCCAAGCCCGCGGCGCAGAAGTACGCGCACCTCGACGCCCCGGTGCCCACCCCTCGCTGACCCCCACGGGCCTCTCTGCTCTCACGCTCACCGGGCCGGGCTCGGGTCGCGGGTTCCTCGTCGGGTCGCGGGTTGCAAGCCGCGAGGCGACGAGGAACCCGCGAGGCGACGAGCCTCGGCAGCGACCGGGCGGGCGGGGCGGGCTACCGTCAGGTGAGTGACGGACGAGGCCGACGACGTCGCGCGTGCGATGCGCGCGGTGCCGCGCGCCGACTTCCTCACCGCCGAGCAACAAGCGTTCGCCGACCAGGACCGGGCGCTGCCGCTGTGGCACGGCCAGACGGGTTCGCAGCCCAGCACGGTCGCCGCGATGCTCCGGCTCCTGGCCGTCCCCGCCGGCGCGCACGTGCTCGACGTCGGCGCCGGGTCGGGCTGGACCACGGCCTTGCTGGCGCACCTCGTCGGCTCGTCGGGCGAGGTGCTGGGACTGGAGCTCGACACCGGGCTCGCGGCATGGGGCGCGAGCAACGTCGCGCGCCACGACGTGCCGTGGGCGCGGGTCGAGCCCGCCGACCCACGGCACCTGGGTCGCGAGCGCACCGGTGGCTGGGACCGGATCCTGGTCTCCGCGTCGCCGCGCCGGTTGCCGCGGACGCTCGTCCGTCAGCTCGCACCCGACGCACGGATGGTCATCCCGGTCCGGACGACGATGACGCTGGTCGTCAGCACCGCCGGGAGGCTCAGCACCAGCGCGCACGGCGCGTACACGTTCGTCCCGCTGCGGAGCGGCCGACGAGGGTGACGTCACGCGCGTCTGCCGAACGGGGGACCACGGCGCACGAAGGTCAAGCAGCGGTCACGACGAGCCGATGCAGCGGCATGGACATCCCCTCGCCGCACGCCCCGGGTGACGAGCAGCGAGCAGGCACCACCGCACCGCTCAACGACACGGAGCGCGTGTGGGCCGCGCAGCACCGCGGCCTGATCGCCGAGCTGTGCGACGGCGACGTCGACGCGTGGACCGTCGGCGAGCTGTTCGACCGTGTGCACGGGACCTGGCTGGCGTCCGACGAGCGCCCCGACCCGCGCCCCCTCGTGCAGGCGTTCGGGGTCGCGCTCGGCGACCTCGTCGTCCGTGCGGTCCCGGCGCTGGGCTGGGTGTCCTACCGGGACGACGACGACACGGAGCTGGCCCTCGCCTCGGACGGCCACCACCTGGTCGTCTTCCCGCTGGCGTCCGTCGACGAGCACTGGGGCGAGGTCGGGACCGGGTGGTTCACCGGCCACGTGCACGCCGTCGTCGACCAGAGCCTGCAGCTGCTGGGCCTGGGCGTGGGGCCGGGAACCGACGTCGCGTCCTGACGCGGCGGGCGGGTTCCGTGTGACACGCGGGGCCGATGGGCTCAAGGTGACACAGGTAGACGTCCGATACTTCACCGTATGACGACGTTCGAGGACCTCGACCTGGCGGATGCGTTCGGTGACGACTTCTCGTCGCAGGAGCAGCCCGTCCGGCGACGTCGCGGCCTGATCACCGCGATCGTGCTCGTCGTGGCCGTCCTCCTGCTCGGCGGCGGGCTCGTCTACCTCGCGACCGCCAGCACCTCGTCCCCGACCGCGGCGGACATCGCCGCAGGTGAGGCGGCTCCCGCGCTCGACTCCCCGCAGGGGGCCGTCGACCTGGTCAGCCCGGTCGGGCTGGACGGGACGGGCATCACGTCGGCGAGCACGCGCTTCCTGGCGGACACCGACCTCGGGCGCGTCTACCTGGGCACCTCGACGAACGGGAAGGTCTGCCTGCTGGCCGTGCCCACCGGCGACCTGCCCAGCACCGAGTGCGCGAGGCCTCGCACCGACACCGTGCTCGTCCTGCGGCCCGACGACGACGGCCCGGGCGTCGCGTACGTGACCGGCGACGGCGAGGCACCCGCCACGGCCGACGGTTGGCACGAGACGCAGCCCGGCCTGTGGGTCGTCGCCGGCTCCTGACCGGTCAGCCGGTCAGCGCGTCGACCAGGCGCTTCACGCTCGACGACAACCCCCAGCGCTCCGCGAGCGCGACCAGCGCCTGCGGGTCGGCGGGCGTCGCGGGCAGACGGTCGTCGACCTCGGCGACAGGTGCGTCCGGCGCGACGCGCACGACGGCGGGCGCGACCCGCAGGTAGTCGGCGGACTCCGTCAGCCGCTTGAGCTGCGTCGCGGTCAGCCCCTTGTCGCGGGCGTCGCGCGCCGCGAGGATCCCGTCGAGCGAGCCGTACCGGTGGACGAGCGCCGCGGCGGTCTTCTCGCCGATGCCGGGCACCCCGGGCAGCCCGTCGGACGGGTCCCCGCGCAGCACCGCCATGTCCGCGTACCCCTGCCCGGTGGCGACGGAGTAGCGCTCGGCGAGGCGCGCCTGGTCGACGACCTCGAGGTCCTTGATGCCGCGCACCGTGTAGAGGACGCGCACGTGCGCCTCGTCGTCGACCAGCTGGAACAGGTCCCGGTCGCCCGTGATGACGTCGACGGCGTCGCCCGCGCGCGCCCGTTCGCGTGCGACGAGCGTGCCGATGACGTCGTCGGCCTCGAACCCCGGCGCCCCCAGGCGCGCGATGCCGAACGCCGCCAGCACGTCGACGATGACCGGGACCTGCGGCGCGAGCGTGTCGGGGATCTCCTCGACGTCACCGTCCGCGCGCTCCTGCGCCACCCGGTGCGCCTTGTACGACGGGATGGCCTCGACGCGGAACGCCGGGCGCCAGTCGTCGTCCCAGCACGCCACCAGACGCGTGGGCCGGTGGTCGCTGACCAGGCGCGCGATCATGTCGACCAACCCCCGGACCGCGTTGACCGGCGTGCCGTCCGGCGCCTTCACCGAGTCCGGGACACCGAAGTACGCACGGAAGTACAGCGACGCGGTGTCGAGCAGGAGCAGCTTGTCGCGCGGGGTGCTCATCCGCCGAGCATACGGACGCGGCCGCACTCACGGCTCCGGCTCCCGGCCCCAGCTCGCGGCCGGCCGGTAGTCGGGTTGCCTCGAGATCGTCGGTCGCAACCGACTACCTCGAGGGGAATCCGACGAGCGGCGCCCGGGAACCGACGAGCGGCGGCCGTCAGGAGAGGGTCAGATCCCAGCCGGCGAACTTCGCGGTGCGCTCGATGCGGTCGACCACGGTCGCGCGGGACAGCCACGGCGTGTCCGGGATGCTGTCGCGGCGGACCTCGACAGCCGAGCCCTTGCCCTGCTGCGCGTCGACGAGCAGCTCGCCGTACTGGTCGAAGTACCGCAGCGTCGTCTTGCCCTGCAGCTTGATCTGGTAGCCCTCGGACGAGGTCAGCTCGCCTCGCAGGGACTTCTTGAACTGCTCGCTCACGCTGGATCCAACTTCGTCGCTCGGTGTCGTCGGGCGACGCGGGAGGTGTGGCGGCGTCGAACCGCACCCTTGGGCCACGGCGTCCCGACGTCGGACCCGAGCCTACGGGCCCGACGAGCCCGCGCTACCACCGGGTAACCGTGAGAGGCGTCACGTCCGACGCCGACCGGCCGGCGCCCCTCCGCGCTGACCGGCCGGCGACGTGCGGGTCAGCGCGACGTGAGGTCGAGCTGGTCGTCGGCCACGGCGAGGACCGTCCACGTCGAGCCGTCCTCGCCGGTCAGCTCGTAGGTGGGCAGGAGCGTCGTGCCGCCGTCAGGGGCCGTCTGCTGCGCGACACCGAGCCGCGCCTTCGTGATCGTCACCTGGGCGACCGGCCACGGGACGGGGTCACCGGCGGTGGGCGTCGCCGGGACCGTCGGGGCGACGGGCGACGAGGCCGCCGTCGGGGCGTCGGCCGTCGACCCCTCGGCCGTGAGCGTCCCGCGCGCGGCGAGGGGCACCACACCGCTCGTCGTCGCACCGAACCGCGGGTCGCCGAGGCGCTCGACGGCCGTCGCAGGGCTGACGACGTCGTAGGTACCCAGCGCGACGAGGGGGGCGAGCGGGCCGTTGAGGGCGACGAGGCCGTCGTGGCCGAGCTGCACCGACCAGACCGCGCCCGTGCGCTGCCCGTCGACGACCTGGTAGCCGAGCACGGTGGTCTGCTCGGCGCTGCCGTCGTCGACCTGCTCCTCCAGCTCGAGGTCGGCGACGTCGGCACCGACCGAGGCGATGGCCGCCTTGGCCCGCTTCACGGCGGTGGCTCCCGTCGGTGCGTCCGCGACGTCCGCACAGTCCCGCACACCGTCGGCACCGGCACCGGCCTTCTCCCCGATCCCGGTCTCGGGGGTGGCGCTGTCCTCGCCGGTGTCCGCGGCGGGCCCACCGCCCGCGCCGCCCGTCTGCTCGGGGAGCGGCTGGACGGAGTCAGCCGCGCCCTGGTCGATGCACGTGCCCGGCTCGGCGGTCGGGTCGTAGTAGCTCAGCGACGAGAGCCCGTCGGGGGCCAGGGAGACCGTCGGACCCGTCCCGTCGTCCGGGCCGACGGTCCATCCCCACGACTCGTGGGCGGACCCGTGCACACCCAGCGCCTTCGCCGCGGCCTCCGCGGTCGCCTTCGAGTAGGTGCCCGCGGCGTCGTACGCCCACGCGTCGTGCTCGCCCGCGGCGCCAGACAGCCCTCGCGCGGTGAAGACGGTCCGGCCCGACGACCAGCCGGGCAGGAACGTCGAACCCACCACACCCTGCGACGCGGCTGACGCGCCTGCAGCCGGATCTGCCTGCAGGTCGAACAGCTCCCGACCCGACGAGGCGACACCGGTTCCGTCGAGCGACATCGCCGGCGCCGCCGAGCCTGCCGCGGTCTCGTCGGACCCCCGGTCCGCGCCCAGCGCGTACCCGGCGGTGCCGACGAGCGCGACGCCCGCGACCGCCGCCGCGACCTGCACCCAGCGCGGCGTGCGGCGGGCGCGCCGGGCGGCCAGCTCGTCGTTCCCGGCCAGCGGTACGCCGGTGGACGTGGTCAGAGCCGCCCGCAACCCGACCAGGTCGGGCTCGGAGCCGGCCGCCGGGTCGGCGGCGCGCACGGCCTCCACGGGGTCGATCGGGTCGGGCTGCTCGCTGGTCATGGTCACGCTCCGGGGGTGGCGGGTATCGCACGGGCTCGTCTGCCCCGTCTGTGTCGCCGGGGCGTCCCCGCTTGCACGCTCCTGGTCAGTCGCTCGCCGCCCAGGCGGCGGCCAGCCGCGACCGGGCTCGCGACAGGGCGGCGTCCGCGCCGCCGCGGCCGATGCCCAGCACCTCCGCGAGCGCCTCGCCCGTCAGCCCCTCCCAGGCGTGCAGGAGGACGATCTGCCGGTCGCGCGGGCTCAGCGCCGCGAGCGCGCGACGAGCGTGGTCGTCGCGGACGGCGGCGAGCGCGGGGTCGTCGTCGGCCGCCTGCTCCGGGACGTCGGCCACGGGCACGGGCCGGTGCTTGCGGCGGTGGTTGGCGACGACGAAGCCGGCCGTCCGGTACAGCCACGGCAGCTCCGCGGCGTCGGGCACCTCGTCGCGCCGCCGCCACGCGACCGTGAGGACGTCGGCGGTGAGGTCCTCGACGTCGCTCGGGGCGACGCGGCGGACCAGGTAGCGGTGCACGGCCGTCGCGTGAGTGGTGACGAGGTGCTCGAACCAGGCGGCGTCGCGGGGACCTCCGGGATCAGCCGTCGCCGGGTCGTCGTCGACGCGCTCGTCGGGCCGTCCGTCGGTCACTGCACCCGTCCCCACGTCGCCCCCTCGCACCGGCGACGACGGTCGTCACCCCACGCGTCTGTGTCGCGGCGTGGGCCGATCTTGCACCCCGCTCAGAGGCCGTCCGCGACGACGGCGGACGCGCGCAGCCAGGCGTCGCGCGTGTCGGCGTCGAGCGAGTCGTAGTCGATGGGGCCGCCGGCGACGAGCGCGTTGTCGTGCGGCACCTCGACGATCGCTCGGGTCAGCGCGCCGAAGTGCGTACGCAGCCGGCGGCGAAGGTCCTTGTCGACCTTGCGGTCGGGCTCGGACAGGATGGTCACGGCGCGGCGGACGGCGTCCTCGTGGCCCGACGAACGCAGCGCGTCGAGCGCCCACGCGGCCGACTGGGCGGTGTCCTCGCGGATCGTCGAGACGACGACGATCTGGTCCGCCGCCGCGACGGCGGCCTGCCAGTTGGAGGCGCGCATGTTGTTGCCGGTGTCGACGACGAGCACGCGGTAGAAGCGCGAGAGCACGTCGTGCAGCGACGTGAACGCGGCGGCGTCGACGGAGGCGGCGGACGCGGAGTCCTCGTCGGACGCCAGGACGTCGAACTGCTGTGCCGCCTGCGTGCGGACGAACGCGTCGAGGTCGCCGACGCGGACGGTCCCCTGGTCGCCGAGCGTGGGCAGTGCGTGCAGCAGGTCGACGGCCGTGCGCGAGTGATCGGTGTGCGCCGAGCGCCAGCCCAGCGTCCCGCGCGTCTCGTTGTTGTCCCACGCCAGCGTGTAGCCGCCGCGCTCGAGGCCGAACGTCGCCGCGAGCATCATGGTCGCGGTCGTCTTGTGCGCGCCGCCCTTGGGGTTGATGACGACGATCGTCTTGGGGCCGTCGAAGCCGCGCCGCACCGCGGCCTGCTGGACGCGCCGGCGCTGCTCCGCGCGGCCAGGGCCCGGCTTGATCGCGCCGAACGTCACGCGGCGCACGCCGCCCCGGAAGCCGTGCTCCGCCGGCCCCGGGGAGACGGGGTGGCGGGCGGCCAGCAGGTCGTCGAGCGTGGGCAGCGTGCTCGACGAGCGGTCGCGGCCCGGCGACGGCGGGATGAGGTCGGCGGGGGGCTCGTCGGGCAGGGCGTCCGACGACTCCCCGGGCGGCGCGGCGACCGACGAGCCGGACGCTGCGTCGAGCGGGGGCGCGGGCTCCGCTGCGGGCGTGCCAGCGGGCGGGCTGGCAGGCGCAGCGGCATCGGCCGCCGCGGACTCGTCGGGCGCCTCGTCGACCGTCCCGTCCGGGTGGATCAGCAGCGACCACACGCCCTCGGGGTCGCGGACCTGCACGGGCAGCGGCTGCCCCGCCTCGTCGGCCAGCTCGGCGATCCGCGTCGTGATGGCCGCACCGGCCTCCTGGAGGGTGTCCCGACGGACCCGCTCGATCCGCCCGTCCACCGAGATCTCACCCGTGCCGTCGAGGCGCACCTCGGCCGTGATCTCAGGCACGCGTGTCACCGTCGCCACGCTGTTGTCGTCGCCAGCCATCGAGAACCACCCCACTAGATCCGCACCCACCTGGAGCCGAAACTACGCGAAACCGGGCGATTGTCCAGGCCAGAGCAGGCCGGGAGGGAGGAGTCACCCCTCAGGCGTCGGTGTCGACCTCGAACCAGACGGTCGTGCCGGCCTCGTCGGGCCGCGTCCCCCACGACGTCGCGAGCGCCTCGACCAGCAGCAGACCGCGCCCGTTCGGGGCGGTCGGCTCGGGATGGCGCACCGTGGGCGACCCGTGCCCGGTGTCCGTGACCTCGACGCGCACGCAGGGCCCGGCGACGCGCAGCCGCACCCGGACCTCACCGTCCGACGGACCGTGCACGACGGCGTTGGAGACGATCTCCGCGGTCAGCAGCTCGACCACCTGGTTGCCCGCACCGGTCACACCGAGGCCCGCGACGGTCCGCATCACCCAGTGCCGCACGGCCCGCGGCGCACGCGGCTCGGCCTGCACCACCATCTCGTCGTCGAACACCGCGGCGGCCTGCTCGGCCCGCCGCACGCTCGGTGCGCTCCGTAGATGTCTGACCTCTCCCACCCGTCCAGGGTGCCCGACGTCGGGCCGATCCGCCGGGTGACGTCCACGACACGCACGTCTGAGGTACCTCAGACGTGCCCGCGACGACCGGAGGGCCAGGACTGGTCGATCGACCGATCCGTCGTCCGTCACCTCAGGTGGAACGTGAGGAACCAGCCGGAGGAACAGCCTCCGCGGAACGAGGGGAACGATCATGCGAGAGCTGTGGGGAGCGGGCATGAGCGACGTCTGGGCGGGTTCGTTCGAGACGGACCTCGACGCACGTCGCGAGCGGGTGCAGCAGGGCATCGCCGAGGGGCGCGCGCGGTCGGCCCGTCGTCGCGAGGCGCGAGCCACGCGAGCGGCCCGGCAGAACAATCAGCACGCGGCGCGTGGGTGGCTGCTGCGAGTATCGGGGGCATGGCACGTGGCCCCGTGACGGCACCCTTCGTCGCCCGCGAGGGCGAGGTCGAGACGCTCGACCTCGCCCTCGCGGACGCGCGTGCGGGCACGGCCCGCGCGGTCCTGCTCGCCGCGGACGCCGGCGTCGGCAAGACCCGTCTGCTGCAGCACGTCGCCGAGCGGGCCGCGGCGGCCGGGGCGCGTGTCGTGGTGACGCACTGCGTGGACCTGGGCGACGTGGGCCTGCCGTACCTGCCGTTCGCCGAGATGCTGGCCCAGCTGCACGAGCAGAGCCCGGAACCCGTGGACGCGATCGTCGGGGCACGGCCCGCGCTGGCGCGCCTGCTGCCCGGGAACGCGCCCGCCGACGGGCCGGCCAACCGGCTGCAGCTCTTCGAGGGGCTGCTCGACGTGCTCGGCACGCTCGCCACGGCGGACCGGCCGCTGCTCGTCGTCGTCGAGGACCTGCACTGGGCCGACGCGTCCAGCCGCGACGTGCTGCGCTTCCTCGTCTCCCGCCTGCGCGGCCAGCACCTGCTGCTCGTCGCGAGCTACCGGACCGACGACCTGCACCGGCGCCACCCGTGGCGCGCGGCCGCCGCCGAGCTCGCGCGGCACCCGCGCGTGATGCGGCTCGACCTGTCCCCGTTCACGTCCGACGAGCTGCGCGACTTCACGGTCGCGGTGACTGGGGCCGCCGTGCCGGAGCCGGCGCTGCGCCGTGTCGTCGAGCGCTCCGAGGGCAACGCGTACTTCGCGCAGGAGCTGCTGGAGGCGGGGGCCGACGACGACGTGCTGCCGTGGTCGCTCGCGGACGTGCTGCGCTCCCGGCTCGAGGTGCTGGAACCCGACGTGCAGCAGCTCGTGCGCGTCGCGTCGGTCGCGGGCCGGCTCGTCGACGAACGCCTGCTGCGTGCGGCCGTCGGGCCGGACTTCACGGGGTTCGACGTCGCGCTGCGCGAGGCTGTGGCCCACCACGTGCTCGCCGTCGAGGACGGTCACCTCGCCTTCCGGCACGCACTGCTCGCCGAGGCGGTCGCCGCGGACCTGCTCCCGGGCGAGGTCTCCGCGCTGCACCGCGCGTACCTGCGCGCGCTGCTCGCCGACCCGTCGCTCGGTCCCGCCTCGCAGCTCGCCTCGCACGCGCTGCGTGCCCCGGACATCCCGGTCGCGTGGGCCGCGTCGCGGGAGGCCGCCCACCAGGCCCACTGCGTGCTCGCGCCCGCGGAGGAGCTGCGTCACCTGGAGGTGGTGCTGCGGCTGTGGGACGCGGTGGGGGAGCAACGGACGGCGCGCGGTGAGGACCATGTCGCCCTGCTCAGCTCGGCGGCGTCGGCCGCGAGCGCAGCCGGGCTGGTGGACCGTGCGGTGCAGCTGGGACGGGCGGCCGTGGACGCGTCGGCCGACGAGCCCGACCGGCAGGCCATGCTCCGCACGCGGCTGGCCCGGCTGCTGCTCGCGGCCGAGCAGCTCGACACGGCCATGCAGGAGGCGCGCCAGGCGATCGAGGCGTCCGGCACCCAGCCCTCGCGGGCTCGCGCGTGGGCGCTGGCCACGTACGCGCGGTGCGCGCTGAACGTGGACCTGGACGACGAGGCGCGCGTGGCGGGGGAGCAGGCGGTCGAGGTCGCGCGGGTCGTCGGGGCGTTCGACGCCGAGGCCGACGGGCTCACGACGCTCGCGGTGCTCGAGGTCGACGAGGCGAACGAGGCCGCCGACCTGCTCGCGCAGGCGCTCGTGCGAGCGCAGGAGGCCGGGGACCTCGACACCGAGCTGCGCAGCCGGTTCAACCTGGCGAGCAACCGCTGGTACGCCGGGCACCCCGGGCCGGCGGCGCAGGTCGCGGCCGAGGGCGTCGCCCGTGCGCGCGCGGTCGGGATGGCGACCAGCACGTACGGCCTGGAGCTCGCGATGATGGTGCGCCTGCTCCGCTACGTGAGCGGCGACCTGACGACGCTGCCCCCGGTCCCCGACGTGCCCGACGACCGCGCGCGCGTGCTGGGTGCCGTCGACCTGTACGCCGCGACAGCACGCGGCGACGAGGACGTGCCGACCCGCGCCGCGGCGCTCGAGGCCGACTGGGAGCTCGACGGTCTGGTGGCGCTGCAGGCGGGCGGCTGCGCGGTCGACGCGCTGACGATGCGGGGCGACGCCGACGAGGCCGTCGCGCTGGCGCTGCGCATCATCGACTTCCTGGGCCGCGCGTGGACCGACTACTTCCTGGGCGGCATCTACCTGTCGGCGCTGGGGCTGGCCGCCCTCGCGGACGCGGCCGCGGCCGAGCGGCTGCAGGGGCACGACGTGCAGGACCGGGTGGCGCTCGGCGACACGCTGCTCGAGCGCGCGCGGTCCACGGCCCAGCGCGGCCGGCCGCGCGGTGGACGGCTCGGCCCGGAGGGGCGGGCCTGGTTGGCGCGAGCGCACGCGGAGCACGGGCGGCTGCTGGGCGGGGCGCACCACGAGGTCGGTCCGTGGCAGGAGGCGCTCGACGAGTTCGGCTTCGGTCACCGCTACGAGCAGGCGCGCACCCGCTACCGGCTGGCGGAGGCGCTGCTGGAGGTGGGCGAGCGGGAGGCGGCGCGCGAGCACGCGGCGCTGGCGCTGCGCGAGGCCGACGAGATGGGTGCGGCGCCTCTCGCCGCGGCCGTGCGCGGGCTGTCCCGCCGCGGGCGCCTGGGCCTGACCGGGGTGGCGGAGGGCGGCGGCGACGTGCTCACGTCGCGCGAGGCCGAGGTCCTGACCCTCGTCGCGCAAGGCCTGTCCAACCGGCAGATCGGGGAGAAGCTGTTCATCTCCGGCAAGACCGTGTCCGTGCACGTGTCCAACCTGCTGGCGAAGCTGGGCGCGTCCGGCCGGGCCGAGGCGGTGTCGATCGCGCACCAGCGGGGCCTCATCGGGTCGTGAACCCCGTGGCCCGTGTCGGCGGTCGGGCCTACGGTGGGCGGATGCCGACGAAGACGCCCGCGGTGGAGCTGCAGGTCGACGACCGGACCGTGCGCGTGAGCAGCCCGGACAAGGTCTACTTCGCCGAGCGGGGGCTGACCAAGCTCGACGTCGTGCAGTACTTCCTCAGCGTGGGCGACGGGATTCTGGGCGCGCTGCTGGACCGGCCGACGACGCTCGAGCGCTGGCCCAAGGGCGTGTTCGAGGGCGCGAAGCTGGCCACCCGGATGGACTCGTCGGGCGACGCGTTCTACCAGAAGCGCGTGCCCGCGGGCGCGCCGGAGTACGTGAAGACGGCGCGGATCGGCTTCCCCAGCGGGCGGACGGCCGACGAGGTCGCGCCCAGCGAGCTCGCCGTCGTGGCGTGGGCCGCCAACCTGGGCACGCTCACGTTCCACCCGTGGCCGGTGACGTCGGCCGACGTGGACCGGCCCGACCAGCTCCGCATCGACCTCGACCCGCAGCCCGGCACCGACTTCTCCGACGCCGCGCGCGTGGCGCCGCACGTCCGCGAGCTGCTCACCGAGCACGGCCTCGTCGGCCACCCCAAGACGTCAGGCGGTCGGGGCATCCACGTCTTCGTGCCCATCGAGCCGCGCTGGACGTTCGTCGAGGCCCGGCGCGCAACGATCGCGCTGGGCCGCGAGCTGGAACGACGCCTGCCGGACCAGGTCACGATGAAGTGGTGGAAGGAGGAGCGCGGGGTCAAGATCTTCGTCGACTACAACCAGATGGCGCGCGACCGCACCATCGCGTCGGCGTACTCGATCCGCACCAACCCGCGCGCCACGGTCTCCGCGCCGCTGACCTGGGACGAGGTGCCGGACGTGCACCCCGACGACTTCGACGTGCTGTCGATGCCGGCCCGGTTCGCCGCGGTCGGGGACCTGTTCGCGCCGCTCGTCGCGGGGGCCGCGCCGCGCGGGGTGCTGGACTCCGTGCTGGAGCTCGCGGACCGGCAGGAGGCCGACGACGGCCACGGCGACCTGCCGTACCCGCCCGAGTACCCGAAGATGCCGGGCGAGCCCAAGCGCGTGCAGCCGAGCAAGGACCGTGACCGGCCCCGCTGAACCGCCCGGCTACGCCTCCGCGCGCGGCCGGTGGATCCTGCTCGCGACCGTGCTGGGCTCCGCGATCGCGTTCATCGACGCCACCGTCGTCACGATCGCGCTGCCTCGCATCGCCGAGGACCTCGGTGCCTCGACCGGCGACCTGCAGTGGACCGTCAACGGCTACGCCCTGACCCTGGCTGCGTTCCTGCTCCTGGGCGGGTCGCTCGGGGACCGGTTCGGGCGGCGGCGCGTGTTCCTGGTGGGGGTCGTGTGGTTCGGCGTCGCATCGCTGCTGTGCGCGGTCGCGCCGGGCATCGGTGCGCTGATCGCCGCGCGCGTGGTCCAGGGAGTGGGCGCGGCGCTGCTGACCCCGGGCTCGCTGGCGATCATCCAGTCGACCTTCGCGGGCGAGGACCGCGGGCGGGCGATCGGGGCCTGGTCGGGGTGGTCCGGCGTCGCGGGCGCCGTCGCCCCGTTCCTGGGCGGCTGGATCGTCGAGGTCGCCTCGTGGCGGTGGATCTTCGCGATCAACGTGCCGCTCGTCGCGGTCGTCGTGCTCGTGACGCTGCGGCACGTGCCGGAGTCGTCCGACCCGGACGCGGTGCGACGGCTCGACGTGGTCGGCACCGTGCTCGGCGCGGTCGGCCTGGCCGGGCTGACGTACGGGTTCACGGTGTGGACGGACCACGGGTCCGCGACGACGGCGGTCGTGGTGTCGCTCGTCGGCGGCGCGCTCACGCTCGTCGCCTTCGTCGTCGCGGAGGCCCACCACCCCGCCCCGCTGCTGCCACCCGCACTGTTCCGCTGGCGACCCTTCGCGGGCGTGAACGCCGCCACGCTGCTCATCTACGGCGCACTGTCCGGGGTCTTCTTCTTCGTCGTCGTGACGCTGCAGGTGGTCTCCGGCTACCCGCCGCTGACGGCCGGGCTCGCGCCGCTGCCGGTCACGATCCTCATGTGGCTGCTCTCGCCGCGGGTCGGGGCGCTGGGCCAGCGGGTCGGGCCGCGGCTGCCCATGACTGTCGGGCCGCTGGTCTGCGCCGCGGCGGCTGTCCTGCTGTCCCGCATCGGCGCCGACTCGCCGTACTGGACGTCCGTGCTGCCGGGAATGGTGCTGTTCGGCCTGGGTCTGTCGATCACCGTCGCGCCCCTGACCACCACCGCGCTGGCCGCGGCCCCGGACCACCTCGCGGGTGTCGCGAGCGGCGTGAACAACGCCGTCGCGCGCATCGCGGGGTTGCTCGCGATCGCGGTGCTGCCTCTCGTCGCCGGTGTCGGGTCGTCGCTCACGGACGCCGCGACGCTCGCCCCGGCGCACCGCACCGCGCTGCTGGTCTGCGCCGGATTGCTCGCCGTCGGCGCGCTGACCTCGGCGGTCACGATCCCGCGCCGCTCGGAGGACGTCCGGCCCGGGTGATTCCGCTCGGACGGGGTGCCGGACGGGTCGGAGGTGCTCAAGATCACCCACGTCCGAGCCGATGGAACAAGCATGGTCCCCGCTCGTGCCGTCGCTGGGATGCGTTCCCTCACACCGGTCGAGCACGGGCACCTGGAACGGCTCCGCTCGCACGTCGCCGCCGCCGGCATCGACGTGACCGACCCCGCGGCCGTCGGTGCCCTGCTCGACGGACAGCGTGCGCAGTGGGCCGCGGCCGGGAGCGGTGAGCTGCCCGCCGGGATGCTCGCGGCGCTGGGCGTCGGCATCGGCGACCTGGTCCTGGCCCGCGCCGGTCACGCGCACTGGGTGCTGCGCACGTCCATCGACTCCCCCGCCCCCGCGCTGCTGTCCGCGGACGGCACGGCCGCAGTCGTCCCGTTCGACGACGTGCGCATGCGCTGGGAGGCCGGCGTGCGCGGCTGGGTCGTCGACTACGTCGAGGCCGCCGCCGAGCACCTCAACGAGGCCGACCCGGCGCGCTCGGTCGCGACGGCAGCGCCGGCCGCGCCCGAGTCGGCCGCGGCACCCTCCCCTGCGTCGGCCCCGGCCCCACGCTACGAGCCGACTGCGATCACACCTCAACCCGGCACCGCGGCACCTCGACCGGCGGCCGCGCTGCCGACGAGGCGTCGGGCGGGCGACACCGCACCCTCGAGCACGACCGCCGCGCCCTCGTCGGTCGCAGAGCCGGTAGCGGCGACGTCGTCGGCCCCGCTCACCGGGCGTCGCGCGCTCCGCGTGCCGCGACCGCGCATCCCCGCCGACCTGGCGTCCCCGCCGTCCACCGAGGTCCAGATCCTCGCGCTGTCGCTCCTCGACACCGTCCTCGAGGTGGCCTGCGCCGCCGCGGACCCGAGCACGGTCGCCGTCATCGCGTTCGACGCCGGGACGCCCGTGCAGCACGTCGGCGACCTCGCCGACGCCCAGCGCCTCGTCGCGACGTCGGGCCGGCCCCGCGGTGCCGTGGCCTGGGTCGCGGCCCTCGACGAGCACGGCTACGTCGTCGAACCGTCCGCCGGCACCCCCGCGGTCCTGGTGGAGGCGGGCGACGCGGGACGCGCGACCCTCGTCGTGGGGCACCGCTTCACCACCACGCCCGTCGAGGACGTCGTCATCGTCGGCCAGGGCGCCCCGCTGCTCTGAGCCGAGCGCCTCGACCGTAGCGTTGACCGCGCACGGCGCGGACAACGCGCACCCGACGAACGGCGCGCGCGTCAGCTGCGCAGCGGCAGCCAGCGGGCTCCCCAGCGGCGGGTGACGCGTCGGCCGCTGACGTCGGCGAGCTCGTCGAGCCGGGCCAGCACCGCCCACCCGACCTGCCGCGCCGTGACGTCGTCGTCGGCCTCGTACCGCACGGTCACGCGGGCCTCACCGCGCACGACCGCGAGGTCGAACGCCTCCACGACCACCCGCTCGCGCACCACCGCGACGGCCTCCGGCAGCACGTCCTGCGGCTGCGTCCCCGGCTGGAGCAGCCCCACGGCTGCGGACACACGGTAGGACGGCACGGCCCCATTCTCGCCGCAGTCCGGGTGCGAGAGGATGAGGCCGTGAGCAGCGCACCCACCTGGACGCCGGCCGAGACGGACGAGGGCTGCCGCGCGTTCACGACCACGATCGGGCACGTCGACGTCCTGGTCACGTTCGTGGGCGACGCGACGGGCACGCTCACCGGCGAGTGGGCGGTGCGGAGCGCGGACGACGAGGCTCTCCTGGCCGGGACGGACGAGGACCTGGCGGGCTCACGCTCGGCCGTCGGCCTCTACACGTCGCTGATGTCCATCGCGGACCGTCTCACCGCCCTGCTCGCCCCTGCGCCGGCCACCGCAGAGGTGGGGCACGAGTACAAGCTCCTCAGGCTGGACGCCGCCGACGACGACGCCACGTTCGCGCGGCGCGCCGAGGCGGCTCTCGCCGAGCACGCCGCCGCGGGGTGGCGCCTGGTGTCCGTCGACGACCGGTTGGCCTACCTCGAACGCCCGGTCCGGTGACGGCGCGTCACGTGACGTCCGACTCCCGCGCCGGGGACGTCGACGTGCGGGGTGCCTCCAGGCGGTAGTGCAGGCGGATCACCGGGATGCGCCACAGGCGCAGGTCGTGGTCGGTGCGCAGCACACTCTCGTCGTCGACGTACACCCGGAAACGCTCGAGCAGCGGCACGCGACGGACCGCCGCGGTCCGCCCGTCCGGCTCGCGGACCAGCAGGTATGCGCCGTCCTGGCCGAACCGGCCGTTCACCGACACCAGTCGCAGCGACCCGTCGATGTCCACCTCGGGCCGCAGGAAGACGCTCACGCTCCCGTTCGGCAGCGGGAAGACGACGCGCACGCTGGGTCGGTCGGCGCCGGGGAGCGTGGCGGTGCCGTACCAGCCGCTGTACACCTGCTGGCCGGTGCTGCGCAGCGTGCGCAGCCATGCTGCGCCGAGCCGGCGACCGTCGGCGTCGTCGACGCGCACGACGCGGCTGTCCATCCCCTGCGCGACGTCGAGCGGCCGCAGCGGCAGGCTCAGCTGCTCCAGCCGTCGGGCGAACACCACCGAGATCAGCCACCCGAACGGCCAGGCGAGCGCGCCCCACTGCGACCAGACCTCGAGCCGCCAGCGCGACGTGCGCTCGTAGAAGTCGCGCACCTGCGGCGCGAGGTCTGCTGCCGTGAAGCCCGGACCGTCCAGGTCGCTCATCGACGCCATCAGCCCGGCGTCGTCGTCGCGCGCCGTCCCACCCAGCCGCGCCGCCTCCCGCGCGACCCACTCGTCCCCGATCCGGTCCGGCAGGCCGTAGGGCCCGACGAGCCACGGATGCTGCTCCAGCTCGACCCGACGCCCCGTCACCCGCACCCACGCCTGCGTCGCCCGGTCGACGAGCCGTCCTGAGCGCATCACCCGACCGTACCGGCCCGGAGCACGACGAAGGCCCCGGACCGGTGGTCCAGGGCCTTCGGAGGGAGCCGCCTAAGAGAATCGAACTCTTGACCTTCTCATTACGAGTGAGACGCTCTGCCGACTGAGCTAAGGCGGCATCGTCGGGACGCGGACGACCCGGCGAGCGCGCCTACTGTACCCGCCCGCGGCGCGAGGACCAAAGCGGGTCAGCAGCGGGTGCCGTCGGCGGGCACCGTCCCGCCGATCAGGTAGGAGTCGACGGCGTTCGCGATGCACGTGTTGCTGCTGCGGTAGGCGGTGTGCCCCTCGCCCTCGTAGGTCAGCAGGACGCCCGACGACAGGGTCGTGGCGAGCTTCTCGGCCCACGCGTACGGCGTCGCGGGGTCGTTGGTGGTGCCCACGACGACGATGGGCGGTGCACCCTGCGCGCTGTAGTCCTTGAGGCCGCCGACCTCCGGGACGGCCCAGTCGGCGCACGTGGTGCCGCCGTAGGAGAAGAACTGGCCGACCGTCGGGGCGACCTTGCTGATCTGCTTCGCCTGGGTGCGCATGGCGTCGAAGTCGGGGTCGCTGCGCTCGTCGAGGCAGGTGATGCTCCGGAACGCCTCGGTCGAGTTGGTGGTGTACGTCCCGTCCGCGCCACGGTCGTAGTAGGCGTCGGAGTAGCTGAGCAGCAGCGTCCCGTCGCCCTCGTGGATGGCCGCGTTGAGGCCGTCGGTGAGTGCCGACCAGTAGCTCTGCGAGTACAGCGTCAGGGCGATGCCCGTGAACGCGAGCGCCTGGGTGAGCGGGCGGCCGTCGGTGGTCTGCAACGGCTGCTTGCGGGCCCGGTCCAGCAGGTCCCCGATCTGCTGCATGCCGTCGTCGACCGAACCGGACAGCGGGCACTTCGACCCTGCCTGGCAGTCCGCGACGTACGCGCGCAGGGCCTTCTCGAAACCGCCGGCCTGCCCCTCCTCCACGTCGCCGTCGGTCAGCGTCGGGTCGAGCGCGCCGTCGAGGACCAAGCGCCCGGCCTGCTGCGGGAACAGCGCCGCGTACGTCGCGCCCAGCTTGGTGCCGTAGGAGAAGCCCAGGTAGTACAGCGACGCGTCGCCGAGCGCGGACCGCATGATGTCGAGGTCCTTGGCGGCGGAGACGGTGTCGATGTGGGCCGGCACCTCACCCGAGGTGTTCACGCACTCCTTGCTGAACTTCGCCGACTCGTCGATCGCGTCCTGGAGGCTCTCGTCGGAGCCGTCCGGCGGGTCGATCGCCGTGATCCGGTCCATCTCCGCGTCGTCGACGCACCGCACGGGCGACGAGCGCTGGACGCCGCGCGGGTCGAAGGAGACGATGTCGAAGTTCTTCAGCAGGTCGTCGGTGGCCTCGCCGACGAAGCCACCCAGGAAGTCGACGCCCGACGCGCCCGGGCCGCCGGGGTTGACCAGCAGGGAGCCGAGCGGCGTGCCCGGTGCCTTGTGCCGCGCGAGCGCCAGCTGGATGGTCGTCCCCGCGGGGTCGTCGTAGTCGAGCGGGACGCGGACCTTGGCACACTGCCCCTCGTCGCAGGTCGACCACTCGAGCTGCTGGCCGTAGAAGGACGCGAGGTCCCCGTGGTCGGCCTCGGCGACCGACGGCGCAGGGGTGGGCGCGCTGACCTGGTGCTTGGCCGGTGCGCAGCCGGTCAGGACGACGGCAGTGACGGCGAGTGCCGCGACGACGCGACGCAGGAGGCGGGCGGGCGGCATGCGACGAGGGTAGTCGGCGAATCCGACAGTCCGGTCCAGCACCCGTTGCCCCGTCCGTCTCAGCCCTGCGGGCGCAGCGCGATCGCCATCGCCTCGACGGCGAGCAGCGGCGCGACGTTGCCCGCCAGCCGCGTCCGGGCCTGGCCGACGGCGTCCATGCGGCGCAGCGTCTGCTCGGGCGTGCTCTGCTCGGCCAGCCGGCGCACGTCGTCGGCGTGCTCGACGTTCACGAGCTCGACCTGCGCCCCGAGCTGGGCGACGAGCACGTCCCGGTAGAGCGAGAGAAGGTCCACCATCGCGCGGTCCAGCACGTCGCGCTGCGAGCGGGTGGCTCGTCTCTTCTGCTCGTCCTCCAGCGCCTTGACCTGTGAACGGACCGCGGGCGGGAGCGTCGCCGCGCCTTCGGCGCCCAGCGAGTGCAGCAGCGCGGCGCGCTCGGCCGCGTCCCGCTCCTCCGTGGCAGCCTTCGCGTCCGCCTGCGCCGTCGCCACCAGGTCCCCCGCCGCCAGCACCGCGTCGCCGACGCCGCGGATGCGCGTCGCGACGGAGAGCACCGCGTCACGACGCTCGCGCGCCTGCGGGTCACGGGCCAGCCGGCGGGCGATGCCGACGTGCGACTGCGCGGCGCGGGCCGCCACCACCGCCACGTCGGGCGCGATGCCGTCCCGGGAGACCAGCAGCGCCGCCACCGCGTCCACGGGCGGCACGCGCAGCGCGAGCGCACGGCTGCGCGAGCGCAGCGTGACCAGCACGTCCTGCGGGCTGGGCGCGCACAGCACCCAGACCGTGCGGGCCGCGGGCTCCTCGATGGCCTTGAGCAGCGCGTTGCCGCTCGTGTCGTTCAGGCGGTCGGCGTCCTCGACGATGATCACGCGCCAGCGCCCCTGCGAGGGGGAGCGCTGCGCCAGCTCGACGAGCGGGCGCACGGTCTCGGCGCGGATGAACACACCCTCGGTCGCGACGACGGTCACGTCCGGGTGCGTGCCGCCGAGCGTCGTCGTGCAGTCGTGGCAGAATCCGCAGCCGCCGTCGCGGCACTGCAGCGCGGCTGCGAACGCGCGCGCCGCGTTGGACCGGCCCGATCCCGGCGGGCCCGTCAGCAGCCACGCGTGCGTCATGGCGTTCGGGTCCGCGACGGCCGCGCGCAGCACGTCGACCGTGGGCTCCTGGCCGACGACGTCGTCCCAGACGCTCACGACGACACCCCGGCCAGCAGCCCCGACACGCGGCCGCGGATCGCGGCGGCGAGCTGATCCGCCGGCGCGGTCGCGTCGAGGACGAGCCAACGCCCCGGGTCCGCCGCGGCCCGGTCCAGGAACGCCTGCCTGGTGCGCGCGTGGAACTCGTCGCCCGCGCGCTCCAGGCGGTCCAGGTCTCCCGTCAGCCGCGCACGACCCACCACCGGGTCCAGGTCCAGCAGGACGGTCAGCGCGGGGAGCAGCCCCTGCGTCGCCCACATCGACAGCGCCTCGACCTCGTCGGCCCCCAGGTCACGACCGCTGCCCTGGTACGCGACCGACGAGTCGAGGTAGCGGTCCGTCACGACCACGGCACCGCGCTCGAGCGCGGGCCGCACCAGCGACGCGACGTGGTGCGCGCGGTCGGTCGCGTAGAGCAGCGCCTCCGTGCGCGGGTCGACGTGGTCACCGTGCAGCACCGCGTCGCGCAGCAGCCGGCCCAGCTCCGTGCCGCCCGGCTCGCGCGTCAGCACCACCTCGCGGCCGGCCTCCTCGAGCCAGTCGCGCAGCATCGCGGCCTGGGTCGACTTGCCCGCACCGTCGCCCCCCTCGAGGGACACGAACAGGCCGGTTGTCGTCACGCGGCAAGGGTAACCACCCGCACCCACACCCCTCCGCCCGCATCCGCCCCCGCGCCCGCGCCCGCGGACAGGGATCACTCGCCCGGGTAGACGACCCCCACCTGCGCGCGGATCCGGTCCATGGTGCGCATGACGTCGAGCGTGCCCTGCCACGACATCCGCGGGCTCTCGGTCTCGCCTGCGGCGACCCGGCGCGCGACCTCCGCGGCCTCGAACTGCAGACCCTTCGGGCTGGGCTGGTCGAACTCCCAGATGCGCCCGTCGCGCCGCTGCACGCGGAACGACGTGGGCCCGTAGAAGTCACCGCGCACGGAGATGAACCCCTCGGTGCCGGAGATCGTCGCGATCGTCGGCGTCTTGGCCCACAGCGTCGTCGCGAGGGTGGCCTGCGTGCGCTCGCCGTAGGACAGCACCATGGAGATCTGCCCGTCCACACCGGTCTCGGTGAGCGTGCCGACGGCCTGCACGGCGTCCGGGACGCCCAGGAAGTCGTGCGCGAACGCGACGGGGTAGACGCCCAGGTCCAGCAGTGCGCCGCCCGCGAGCGCGGGGTCGTACAGGCGGCTGGTGGGGTCGAAGGTCATGAACTGGCCGTGGTCGGCGGACAGGTTGACGATGTCACCGACCTCGCCCGCGTCGATGACCTGGTGCAACGCGTCGACGTGCGGCAGGAACCGCGTCCACATGGCCTCCATGACGAAGACACCGGCGGCGCGCGCGGCGTCGAAGACCTCGCGCGCCTCGGCCTCGTTGCGCGTGAAGGCCTTCTCGACCAGCACGTGCTTGCCAGCCTTGATGGCCAGCAGGGCGTGCTCGCGGTGCTCGGAGTGCGGCGTGGCGACGTAGACGGCGTCGACCTGCGGGTCCTCGACCAGCTCGCGGTAGCCGACGTGCGTGGTGGGGATGCCGTGCGCCGTGGCGAACCGTTCGGCTCGGTCGCGGTTCCGGCTGCCCACCGCGACGAGCTGCGCGCGTGTGTGCTGGGTGACGCCCGTGGCGAAGGTCGACGCGATGCCGCCGGCGCCGAGGATGCCCCAGCGGATGGGAGGTGCGGTACGGGGATCGGGGGTGCGAGCCATGGCGCCCAACGTAGTGCCAGGCCGGGGTCGACGTCCGGTGGGCGACGGGTGCCCGGGACGATTCGCGACAACTTACTCGCTTCACCCTCTATCTTCAGCGGCTTAATTAAGTTACCGTCGAGCCCCATCGGCCCGACGAGGGGCCGCGCAGGTCGCCCGGCGCAGGGCCGGGACGTTCAACGGAGAACTCGATGACCAGAGCCACCAGCCATGCCCGACGATCGCGCGCCGCTGCGATCCTGGCCGCCGCGGCCTTGACCTTCACGGGTCTGACGAGCCTCGGCACCGCCGCGCACGCGGCCGACGACGACACCGTCGCGATCGTCGACACCGACGCGACCGCCCCCACGCGCTCGCTGTTCCAGTACCTGCGCGACCAGGAGTCCGGCGGCATCCTGTTCGGCCAGCAGCACCCGGTCGACGAGTCCGTCTCGGCGGCCGCCCCCGGCCCCGACGGCCAGCCGGTCAAGTCCGACGTCCATGACGTCACCGGCGACCTGCCCGGCGTGTTCGGCTTCGACGCTCTCGCGCTCAAGGGCGACGAGAAGCCCGGCTCCCACGACAACACCGACGAGCAGAACGCGGCGGCCCTCGCGGAGCAGTTCGTCCGCGCCGATGCGCTCGGCGGCATCGTCACGCTCTCCGCGCACATGCCCAACTTCGTCACCGGCAAGGACTTCTACGACACGAGCGGCCGCGTCGTCAGCCACATCCTGCCGGGGGGCGACAAGACCGCCGACTTCCGCGCCTACCTCGACCTCGTCGCCCTGGCCGCGACGGATGCCAAGCGCGACGACGGCTCGCTGGTCCCGGTCGTCTTCCGGCCGTTCCACGAGAACACGGGCTCGTGGTTCTGGTGGGGCGCCGCGCACGCCACCACGGGCGAGTACAAGGAGATCTTCCGGTACACGGTCGAGTACCTGCGCGACGTGAAGCACGTGCACAACCTGCTCTACGCGTTCTCGCCCAACGGCTCGTTCGACGGCGACAGCGCGCGCTACCTGGAGACCTACCCCGGCGACCAGTGGGTCGACGTGCTGGGCTACGACAACTACGAGAACTCGAACGCCGACGACGACTCGAGCGCCTACGTCGACGCCGTCGTGACCGACCTCGACATGGTCGTCGACCTGGCCGCGGCGCGGCACAAGATCCCCGCGTTCACCGAGTTCGGGCGCAACGGAGACCGCACCATCAAGCCGTCGGGCAACAAGTCGCTGCACTACTACACCGAGCTCATGGACGGCCTGGACGCGAGCCCGAAGGCGAGCAAGGTCGCGTGGATGCTCACGTGGGCCAACTTCGGCTCGGGCCAGATCTACGTGCCCTACGCGGGCCACGAGATGGCGTCGGACTTCCAGGCGCTCTACGACGACCCGCGCTCGATCTTCGCCTCCCAGACCGGCGACCCGTACTCGTCCGACCCGGCGGCCGCCGACCAGCAGCCGTTCCTCCGTCTGGTCACGCCCGCGGACGGCACGCGCATCACGACCCCGACGGTCACCGTGCGCGCCAAGCTCACCGCGGCGCCCGGCGTCGACGACGTGACGTTCCGGGCCGACGGCTTCGACGCCGTCACGCTCACGCCCGACGACGACGGCTACTGGTCGGGCACGTGGGACATCGGCGCCGACGCGCTGACCAACCGCACGGTGGGCGCGACGGTCACCGCGACCGGCGGCGGCAACGACCTGACCGGCAGCGTCTCGGTCATCCTCGGCTCCGCCCCGGTGCTGCCGGAGGGCACGGTCGACGACTTCGAGGGCTACGGCGACGACGTCGCGCTGCGCGCCGCGTACACGGTGGCGAACGCGACCTCGTCGGCGCTGACCCTCGGTGAGCACGGCGACGGCAAGGCGGCGAGGCTCAGCTACGACTTCCCCGCCTCGCGCACGGGCTACCTCGGCTTCGGCAAGTCGTTCGCACCCACGCAGAACTGGTCCGGCTTCGGCCAGCTCGACCTGTGGATCGACCCGGACGCGTCGGGCCACAAGCTCGTCGTGCAGGTCCAGGCGGGCGGCGTGACGTTCGAGGCCTACCCGTCGCTCGCCGGCGACGACCCGTACGTGGCCCACATCCCGTGGACCGAGTTCAAGCCCGCGCCCTGGGACACCGCCAACGCCGGCGCGACCCTCACGTGGGAGCGCCTGGCCAAGGTCGGCCAGTTCTTCGTCTACCTCAACGCCGCGGGCGGCGACGCACCGCTGAAGGGCTCGATCCAGGTCGACGACATCAAGGCGTCCGGCGAGGGCGAGTACGTCGACCCCGAGCCGACGGCCGACCCGATCGTCGTCGACGACTTCGAGGGTTACGCCGACGAGGCCGCGTTCGACGCCGCCTGGGGCAACCGCGGCAAGACCGACCTCATCTCGCTCGGCACCGACGCCGGCCAGGGCGCGCAGGCGCTGTCGTTCACCTACGACAACGCGGACGGCGGCTGGCAGGACGTGTCCCGCTGGCTGGGCCAGGACTGGTCGGGGCGCGACGCGCTGTCGCTGCAGGTCAAGGGCGACGGGTCGAGCAACCAGCTCGCCATCCAGATCAGCAACACCACGGGCAGCTACTGGTTGGCACAGGTGCCGCTGACCGACACGTCGTGGCACACGGTCGAGATCCCGTTCTCGTCGTTCGCACCCTCGTGGCCCGCCGACCTGACGGACCCGCTCGACGACACCCAGCTCGGATCGATCGGTGAGCTGGTGCTGGCGTCGAACTCGAGCAGCGGCTCGGGCACGTTCGGGGTCGACGACATCCAGGCCGTCGGCGGCGAGGCCGCCCCGGAGGTGCCCGACGGCTCCCCCGAGGTGCTCGACACGTTCGACACCTACGCCACGACCACCGACCTGCGCGCCGGCTGGAGCAACAACGCCGAGCAGGACTGGGGCGACGGCTGGCAGCTCGCGCTCGCGCCCGGCAAGGGGTCGGACGGGTCGAAGGCGGCGCAGTTCGTCTACGACTTCGGCTCGACGACCTACCTGCAGGAGTCGCGCTGGCTGGGCGGTCACTCGTGGGCCGGGCTCGACGGCGTGACGGCGTGGGTCGACCCCAACGGCTCGGGCCAGAACCTGTCGTTCCGGTTCCGCACCCCGTCGGCGGACGGCACGGGCGACGACTGGTTCTGGGACCTGCCCGTCCCGCTGACCGGCAAGGCCCGCACGGTCCAGGCGGCGTTCGCCGACGCCACGGTCAGCTACCCGAGCGGCATCAGCTCGACGCTGCGACCCACGCGTGCCCAGCTCGCCAAGGTCAACGAGTTCATCCTCATGGCGACGCAGGCCAGCACCTCGCTGCCCGTCACGGGCTCGTTCTATCTCGACGACATCGCGGTGGGCGACTTCCCGACGGCACCGACGCAGGTGGCGCCGGAGGTCACGCAGCAGCCGGCGACGACGTCGGGGAAGGTCGGTGCGACGGTCACGCTCACGGCGGCCGCGTCCGGTGAGCCCACGCCCACGGTGCAGTGGCAGACCCGCAAGGCCGGGGCGACGACGTGGTCCGACGTGGCCGGGGCGACGACGACCTCCCTGGAGGTCACGCTCGGCAAGGCCGTCGACGGCTCGTCGTACCGCGCGGTGTTCACCAACGCCGCCGGCACGGCGACCACGAAGGTCGCGACCGTCACGGTCACGCGGGCCAAGCCGGCGATCACCACCCAGCCCCGCTCGGCCTCGGCGAAGCTGGGCAGGACCGTGCGGTTCACGGCCAAGGCGACGGGCTACCCGGACCCGACGGTCACGTGGGAGCGGCGGGTCAAGGGCTCGACGACGTGGAAGAAGATTCCCGGCGCCACGTCGACCACCCTCACGGTCACGGCCTCGAAGTCGCTCGACGGGTCCCGCGTGCGTGCGGTGTTCCGGAACGCGGCGGGGTCGACGACGTCCGCATCGGCGACCCTGACCGTCGTCCACGTGGCGCCGCACATCACGGCCCAGCCGCACTCGCAGACCGTGCGCAAGCACGCGAAGGCCACGCTGCGCGTCACGGCCACCGCCTACCCGGCCGCGACCTACCAGTGGTTCCGGTGGAGCACCACCGGGCACCGGTGGGTCAAGGTCAGCGGGGCGACGCACGCGTCGTACTCCGTGCGCCCGACGACGACGGCGAAGTTCCACGTGGTCGTCAAGAACTCGGCCGGCAAGGCGACGAGCCGGACAGCGACCGTGCGCGTGCGATGACCTCGTCCGCCGCGCCCCGGGCCGCCGGACGGCCGGGGGCGCGGCGGACCCGTACGGTGGGCCGATGGGCTGGGTCGAGCACGCGGTGTGGTGGCAGGTGTACCCGCTCGGGTTCGCCGGGGCGGCCGACGAGGACCCGGCGGCTGCGCCGCCCGGTGCCCACCGCCTGCGCCGGCTCGTCGACTGGCTCGACTACGCGCGCGACCTGGGCGTGAACGGGCTGGCGCTCGGGCCGGTGTTCGCGTCCAGCACGCACGGCTACGACACCACCGACCACCTGTCCGTCGACGCGCGCCTGGGCGACCGGTTGGACTTCGACGCCCTGGTCGACGCCGCCCACGAGCGCGGCCTGCGGGTCCTGCTCGACGGCGTGTTCAACCACGTCGGCCGCGCGCACCCGCTGTTCACCGCCGCCCTGGCCGGAGGCCCGGAGGCCGACCTGTTCCGCATCGACCGCAGCGGCGACGAGCCCACGTGGGACTGCTTCGAGGGTCACCGCGACCTCGTGACGCTGAACCACTCGTCGCCCGCCGTGGCCGACCTCGTGGCCGACGTGATGATCCACTGGCTCGACGCGGGCGCGGACGGCTGGCGCCTGGACGCCGCCTACGCGGTGCCGCCGGACTTCTGGGCGCCGGTGCTGGAGCGCGTGCGCGCCGCGCATCCCGACGTCTACGTCGTCGGCGAGGTCATCCACGGCGACTACCCGGCGATCGTCGAGGCCGCCGGCTTCGACGCGGTGACGCAGTACGAGCTGTGGAAGGCGATCTGGTCCGCGCTCTCGTCGGGCAACTTCTGGGAGCTCGCGTGGTCGCTGGACCGGCACTCGACCTTCGTCGAGCGGTTCGCGCCGTGGACCTTCGTCGGGAACCACGACGTCACGCGCATCGCGACGCAGGTCGACGACGACGGCCTGCTGGCTCTGGCGCTCGTCGTCCTCTTCACCGTCGGGGGTACTCCCGCGGTGTACTACGGCGACGAGCAGGCGTTCCGCGGGCTCAAGGAGGAGCGGTTCGGCGGCGACGACGCGATTCGGCCCGCGTTCCCCGCGTCGCCCGACGACCTGGCGCCCGACGGAGCGTGGGCCTATCGGCTGCACCAGGAGCTGATCGGCCTGCGCAGGCGGCACCCGTGGCTGCACCGCGCGACGACCCGCACCGTCGAGCTCACCAACGAGCACCTCCTCTACGAGGTGAGCGCCGCCGACTCGGACGGTCGCAGCGACGCGCTGCTCGTGGCCCTCAACCTGCACCCCGACGCCCCCTGGGACGCCCCGGCGACGGGCGAGCTGCTCGCCGGCCCGTCGACGCGCGCGGGCTCGGTCACGACCGTCCCCCCACGCGGCTGGGCGATCCTCGCCCCCTGACCCACCCGCACGCCCTGACCACACCCCGCACGCCCGTGGATTGCAGGGATGGTTGCACCAGATGCGCCCGCCACGGGCACGCGCGATGCAACCATCCATGCATCCACGCGGCGGGCTGACGCGAGAAGTCTCCTACTTCTTCGCGGACGCCTTGGCGCGCGCCGGGGCCTTGCGGGCCGGCGCCTTCTTCTTGGCCGGGCCCTGGGCGCGCTTCTCCGCGAGCAGCTCGATGGCCTGCTCCGGCGTGATCGACTCGGGCGTGACGTCGCGCGGCAGGGTGCGGTTGGTGGTGCCGTCGGTGACGTAGGCGCCGAACCGGCCGTCCTTGACGACGATGGGCTTGCCCGACGTCGGGTCGTCGCCCAGCTCGCGCAGCGGCGGCGCGGCCGTCGCACCGCGACCCCGCTTGGGCTGGGCGTAGATCGCCAGCGCCTCGTCCAGCGTCGTCGTGAACAGCGCCTCCTCGGACGCGAGCGTCCGCGAGTCCGTGCCCTTCTTCAGGTACGGGCCGTAGCGGCCGTTCTGCGCCGTGATCTCCGTGCCGGACTCCGGGTCCGTGCCGACGACACGCGGGAGCGAGAGCAGCCGCAGCGCGTCGTCGAGCGTGATCGAGTCCAGCGACATCGACTTGAACAGCGACGCCGTGCGCGGCTTGGGCGCGGCGGCCAGCGCCTTCTTCCGCGCGGCTGCCGACAGGCCCTCGTCGAGCTCGGGCTCGGGCAGCAGCTCGGTGACGTACGGGCCGTAGCGGCCGTTCTTCGCGACGATCGTCGTACCCGTGCTCGGGTCCTGGCCCAGCACCAGGTCGCCCTCGGGCTCGGACTCGAGCAGCTCGCGCGCCCGGGCGGCCGTGAGCTCGTCGGGCGCCATGTCGTCCGGAACGGACGCGCGGCGCGGCGTGCCGTCCGCCGCGAGCACTGCCGGGTCCTCGAGGTACGGCCCGTAGCGACCGACGCGCAGCGTGATGTTGTCGCCGATCGGGATGGAGTTGACCTCGCGCGCATCGATCTCGCCCAGGTTCGCGACGAGGTCGCGCAGGCCCTCGCCCTCCTCGTTGCCGCTGCCGTCGCCGAAGTAGAAGCGCGTCAGCCACGCCACGCGGTCCTTGTCGCCGGCGGCGATGGCGTCGAGGTCCTGCTCCATCTCGGCGGTGAAGTCGTAGTCGACCAGGCGGTCGAAGTTCTCCTCGAGCAGCCGCGTCACGGCGAACGCGAGCCACGACGGCACGAGCGCCTGACCGCGGGACGTCACGTAACCGCGGTCCTGGATGACCGAGATGGTGGCGGCGTAGGTGGACGGGCGGCCGATGCCGCGCTCCTCCAGCGCCTTGACCAGCGACGCCTCGGTGTAGCGTGGCGGCGGGGACGTGCGGTGGCCGGCGGCGGCCAGGTCGGAGCCCGTCAGCGGGTCGCCCTCGGCCATGCGCGGCAGGCGCGCGTCGCCCTTCTCGTCGTCGGCGGCTGCGTCGCGCGACTCGTCGCGCCCCTCCTCGTACGCCGCCAGGAAGCCACGGAACGTGATGACCGTGCCGGATGCGGAGAACACCGCGTCCTGCCCGTCCGAGGCCACGGCACCCAGCCGGACCGAGGCCGTCGAGCCACGCGCGTCCGCCATCTGCGAGGCGACCGTCCGCTTCCAGATCAGCTCGTAGAGCCGGAACTGGTCGCCCGACAGCTCGCGCGCCACCTGCGCCGGCGTCCGGAAGTGGTCCCCGGCGGGGCGGATGGCCTCGTGCGCTTCCTGCGCGCCCTTGGCCTTGCTCGTGTAGATGCGCGCCTTGTCCGGCACGTACTCGGACCCGTAGAGCTCGGCCGCCTGGCGGCGTGCGGCGTCGATCGCCTGCGTGCTCAGCGCCGGCGAGTCGGTACGCATGTAGGTGATGTAGCCGTTCTCGTAGAGGCCCTGCGCGGTGCGCATCGTCTGGCGCGAGGCCATCCGCAGCTTGCGCGAGGCCTCCTGCTGCAGGGTCGACGTGGTGAACGGCGCGGCCGGGCGGCGCGTGTAGGGCTTGGTCTCCAGCGACCGGACCTCGTACGACGAGCCCTCGAGTGCGGCGACGAGCGCCGTCGCGTTCTCCTCGGTCAGGTGGACGGTGTCCGACGAGCGCAGCACGCCGCGGTCGTCGAAATCGCGGCCGCTGGCCACCCGACGGCCGTCCAGCTGCGTCAGGCGTGCCGGGAACGCGGGCTCGCCGGCGTCCTGCACCGCGAACGTGCCGTTGACGTCCCAATAGTCGGCGGCGACGAACGCCATGCGCTCACGCTCGCGCTCGACCACCATGCGGGTCGCGACCGACTGCACGCGGCCGGCCGACAGGCCCTGACGCACCTTGCGCCACAGCACCGGGCTGACCTCGTAGCCGTACAGGCGGTCCAGGATGCGTCGGGTCTCCTGCGCGTCGACCATCCGGTCGTCGATCTCTCGGGTGTTCTCCAGCGCGCGGCCGATCGCCTCGCGGGTGATCTCGTGGAACACCATGCGCTTGACGGGGACCTTGGGCTTGAGCTCAGCGAGCAGGTGCCACGCGATGGCCTCGCCCTCGCGGTCCTCGTCGGTGGCGAGGAAGAGCTCGTCGGACTCCTTGAGCAGCCGCTTGAGCTCGCTGACCTTCTTCTTCTTGTCCGAGTCGACGACGTAGTACGGCGCGAACCCGTTGTCGACGTCGACCGCGAACTTGCCGAACGGCCCCTTCTTCATGTCCGCGGGCAGCTCCGACGGCTGCGGCAGGTCGCGGATGTGCCCCACGCTCGCCTCGACGTCGTACCCGTCACCCAGGTACCCCGCGATCGTGCGCGCCTTGGCGGGCGACTCCACGATGACGAGCTTGCGCCCTGCAGACATTCCACGGCCTTCCTACCGGTTCGCGAGCCGGACGACCCGCGATCACTCCACCGCTGCGGACTCTACGACCTTCCGTCAAGCCCGCGGCAATCCGGTCGCCGCGGCCTGCCGCAACCAGAGCATGATCGTGAACGTCAGCAACGCCGCCGCGCCGGTGCCCGCCGCGCCGCCCAGGTAGGCGGTCAGCAGGTCGGAGCGGGTGGTCAGGTCGGGCGCGTGGGACCAGCTCGACGACAGGGCCGCACCCGCTACGACGGCGGCCGCGGTCCCCAGCGCGGAGAGCACGACGAGCATGCCACGGGTCGCTGGGGGAACGGGCGCCCGATCCACAGGCACGTCCCAGCGGGGTGTCAGGACCGCCAGCGCACACGTGGCGGCGGTCCACGCCAGCACGACGAGCACCGCGGCGACCACGTCGGACGGGCGGTGCCACTGCCCGACGAGCGTCGAGACGCCCGTCGCCGTCGTGTAGAGCGCACCCAGCGCCGCCGCCCACGGCCGCACACGCGGCGGCACGACGAGCATGAGCACGACCGACGCCGATGCCGCGACCGTCGTGTGACCGCTCGGCAGCGTGTTGCCGTACCCACCGGGGACGCCCAGCTCGGGCCGGTCGAACACCCACTTCTTGAGCACCTGGGTGGTGAGGTTGGCGCCCGCCATCACGATCGCCGCCTGCACCGCGAGCTCCCAGCGCCGGCGCACCACCGCGATCACGACGGCGGAGAGCAGCACCAGCACGATGAAGCTGACCGAGACCACGTCCAGCACGGGCTCGGCCAGCCGCCACAGCTGGTTGCGGCCGTATGCCGCCCCCTCGAGCGCCGCCTGGTCCACGGTCTGCCCGGTGAACGTGTCCACGAACACGCGCCACAGCACCCACACGCCCACCACCGACGCGAGCACGACGGCGGCGCACAGCGCCACCAGCGGTGCTGCTCGTCGCGCGCTCATGGAGGAAACCGTAGGTCAGTGCACCCACCAGCGAGGAACACGCCCGCAGCCGCGTGACCCCGATCCCAGGCATGGTCGTGGTTGCAGGCGTGGTTGCAGCGTTGGTGCCCCTGGAGGGCGCTCACGCTGCAACCATCCGTGCAACCACGTGCGCGCGGCGGAAGGGCGCGATGAGTGGTGCCGGTGGGCGTGGTGCTGGTGGGGTCGGTGCCGCCCCGCCCTGCTGCACAGGCGGGGGCGGGGCGGCACCCGTTCAGCGCAGCGCCAGGCGCTCCGGGACCGGCTTCGGCTCGAAGCCCGCGGCTTGGACCAGGTCCGGGGTGTGCCGCAGGCACGCGACGGACCGACGAGGGTCGTCGCCGTCCACGGCCGTGCCGGTCAGCTCGGGCGTGATCGCCGCGCACGCGTCCCACGCGAACTCGCACCGGTCCCGGAAGGGGCACCCGGTCGGCAGCTTCGACATGTCCGGGGGCGAGCCCGGGATGCCGCCCAGCTCGCGGCGCGGACCGCGCAGCGGGGGGAACGAGTGCAGCAGCCCGTCGGCGTACGGGTGGCGCGGCCGCCGGTAGACGTCCTGCGACGAGGCGTCCTCGACGATCTCGCCGGCGTACATGATGGCGATGCGGTCCGCGATCTCGATCAGCAGCGACACGTCGTGCGTGATGAAGATGACGGAGAAGCCCAGCCTCTCGCGCAGGTCCGCGATCTGCTCGACGATCTGACGCTGCATCACCACGTCCAGGGCCGTCGTCGGCTCGTCCATGATGAGCACCTGCGGGTCGAGCGCGAGCGCCATCGCGATCATGACGCGCTGGCGCATGCCGCCCGAGAGCTGGTGCGGGTAGTCCCGCAGCCGGTCGGCGGAGATGCCGACCATGTCCAGCAGCTCGCCGGCCCGCTCCAGCGCCTCGGACTTGCTGATCCCGGGCCGGTGGGCCTGGATGCCGTCCGCGATCTGCCGCCCGATCCGGAACACCGGGTTCAGGGAGTTCATCGCCCCCTGGAAGACGATCGCCATGTCCTGCCAGCGCGACGCCCGCAGGTCGGCGTCGTTCAGCGCCAGGATGTCCGACTGCGTCCCGTCACGGTCCGTGAACAGCACCTGACCGCCGGTGATCAGCCCCGGCGGCGGCAGCAGCCGCGTCGCGGCGTACGCGAGCGTCGACTTGCCGCAGCCGGACTCGCCGGCCAGGCCCAGCACCTCGCCGCGGTTCAGGGTCAGCGACACCTGACGCAGGACGTGCGTGGGGTCGTCGTACCCGTAGTCGACAGACAGGTTCTTGATCTCCAGCACGGGGTCGTGCGCCGGGCGAGCGGCCCGCTGGATCTCGGGGAGGGCGCTCATGCCCGGTCCTCCTTGGCCTCGTGCACCACCGGCGTGAAGCCGATGCGGGGGCGGATGCCGCGCTTGCGCAGGCTGCGGGCGTTGAGCCCCGTGCTGCGCAGGCGCGGGTTGACGAACTCGTCGATCCCGAAGTTGATCAGCGTCAGGCTCATGCCCAGCAGAGCGATGCACAGACCGGCCGGGACGAACCACCACCACGCCCCACGCTGCAGGGCGAGCTGCGCCTGGGCCCAGTACAGGATGGTCCCCCAGTTCCAGCTGCTGGTGCTGGTGATCCCGACGAAGGACAGGGTGATCAGCGACAGGACCGCGAAGGCGACCGTGCCGACGAAGCCCGAGGCGATGATGGCGGTGAGGTTGGGCAGGATCTCGGCGGTGATGATCCGCCAGGACTTCTCCCCGTTGGCACGCGCCGCCTCGATGAAGTCGCGCTTGCGCAGCGACAGGGTCTGGGCGCGCAGCACGCGGGCCCCCCACGCCCAGCCGGTGGCCGCGATGACGAGCGCCACGGTCAGGCCGCCGGCCGTCGGGAGCTGCCCCGCGATGATGATGATGAGCGGCAGCTGCGGGATCACCAGGAAGATGTTCGACAGCATGGACAGGCCCTCGTCGCCGACGCCGCCCAGGTAGCCGGCCGTCACGCCGATGAGGACGCCGATGGCGGTGGCGGTGAACCCGGCGACGAAGCCGACGATCATCACGCCGCGCGTCCCGACCAGCACCTGCGAGAACACGTCCTGGCCCAGGTGCGTGGTGCCGAACAGGTGGTGGAACGACGGCGGCTGCAGCACGTCCTTGGAGCGTGCGCTCGGGTCGTACGGCGCGATCCACGGACCGATGATCGCGATGAGGGTGAAGAACCCCAGGATGACCAGGCCGGACACGGCCTTCCTGTTGCGGACGAAGAGGAACTTGCGCTTGCCCCCGGTCGACTGGGGGCTCTCCTCGAGGAGGTCGGCCGTCTCCGGCTCGAGGATCTGTGCACCGACGCTGCTCATGATGTCAGCCCTCCTGACGGGTGCGCGGGTCGAGGAAGCCGTACACGAAGTCGGCCGCGATGTTGGCGGCGAGCACGGCCAGCGTGATCACCAGGAAGCACCCCTGCATGAGGGGGTAGTCGGTCGCGTTCACCGCGTTGAAGAGCATGAAGCCGATGCCCTGGTAGGTGAACACGATCTCCATCACGAGCGTGCCGCCGACGATGAACCCGAGGGACAGCGCGAAGCTGGAGATCTGCGGCAGGATCGCGTTGCGGGCCGCGTAGCCGAACAGTACGCGCCGCTCCGAGAGGCCCTTGGCCTGCGCGACGGTCACGTAGTCCTCCGACGAGACCGTGACCATCATGTTGCGCATGCCCAGGATCCAGCCGGAGATCGACGAGACGACGATCGTCAGCGCGGGCAGCGTGCCGTAGTAGATGACCGACTTCACGAACTCCCACGACCAGCCTGGGACGAGGTTGCGGTCGTAGCTGCCGCTGGACGGGAACCAGCCGAGCGCCACCGAGAAGATCGCGATCGCGATGAGCGCGAGCCAGAAGTACGGCACGGCCGAGAAGAACGTGGAGATGGGCAGCAGCGAGTCCGCCCAGGTGCCGCGGCGCCATCCGATGCCGCTGCCGATGAGCGTGCCGATCGCGAAGCTGAGGATCGTGGCGATGCCCACCAGGCCGATCGTCCACGGCAGCGCCTGGGCGATCACCGACGTGACGGGCGTGTTGGGGTAGCTGAACGACGTGCCCAGGTCGCCACGCAGCAGCATCCCGATGTAGGACGTGTACTGCTGCCACAGCGACGCGTCCGGGTCGTACCCGAACAGGGCCTGCAGCGCCGGGATCGCATCGGGGCTCACCTGGCCGCCCTGCGAGTTGATGTACGACGTCACCGGGTCGCCCGGGATCATGCGCGGGATGAAGAAGTTGATCGTCACGGCCGCCCACAGGGTGACGACGTAGAAGACCATCCGTCGGACGAAGAACCTCATCGGTCCCCTCCGTTCTGGCCGGCGGCGTCGAGCACCGCGGTCGGGTCGACGCTCGGGCGCTCGCCGTAGGCGTCGAGCACGGAGCCGAGGGTCGGGCGGTCCGGGCGGTCGGAGTAGCCCCAGCACGCGGCCTGCCGACCGGAGCCGAGGTCGAACAGCTCGGGCACCTCGGTGCGGCACAGGTCCGTGGCGAACGGGCAGCGCGGGTTGAACCGGCACCCGGTCGGGGGGCGGACGAGGCTCGGGGCCTCGCCGCGCGCGCCGCGGGCGCGGGCGTCCAGGTCGTCCGGGTCGGGGGCCGAGCGGACCAGGAGCTGCGTGTACGGGTGCTTCGGGTCCTGCGTCACGGACTCGGAGTCGCCGGACTCGACGACGCGCCCCGCGTACATGACCATCGTGCGGTCGGCGAAGTACCGGGCGGACGCGATGTCGTGCGTGATGTAGAGGATGGCGATCTGCAGCCGGTCGCGCAGGTCGCGCAGCAAGTTGAGGATGCCCAGGCGGATGGAGACGTCGAGCATCGAGATCGGCTCGTCGGCCAGCAGCACCTCGGGGTCCGCGGCCAGCGCGCGGGCGATGGCGACGCGCTGACGCTGACCGCCCGACAGCTCGTGCGGGAACTTGTCGATGTACCGCGACGGGGGCGTCAGCTGGACGCGCTCGAGGAGCTGGGTGAGCGCCGCCTCGAGCTCGTCGCCCCGCAGGTTGCCCTGGTGGATCTTGACGCTGCGGGTCAGCGTGTAGCGGATCGTGTGGATGGGGTTCAGCGACCCGAACGGGTCCTGGAAGATCATCTGCACGCGGCGCACGTACCGGCGGAAGCCGCGGCGGTTCTTCACGCGCGCGTCCTCGCCGTGCAGCAGGATCTGGCCGCTCGTCGCGGGCATCAGCTGCGCCAGGAGGCGGGCGATCGTCGACTTGCCCGACCCGGACTCACCGACGAGCGCGACCACGCGACCGCGGTGGAGCTCGAGGTTCACGTCGTCGACGGCGTGGACGACCTGCTGGGACCGGAAGCCGCGCACCGGGAAGTGCTTGCGCAGGTCCACCGCGGCGAGCACGGGGACGTCGTCGGGCGGGGTGGGCGCGCCGGGCTGCTGGGCCGGCGGACTGCCCGGGGGCTGTGCACTCATCAGATTCACCTGGGGAAAGAGTTCGGGGGGCTCATCCGGGGACGAGCCCGGGGGCCTCGCAGGTTGGCCGCACGTGGCGGCCGAGCAGCACGCCGGTGCGGCGGGCGCGGGTTCCGCGCCCGCCGCACCGAGGTGGTCAGACCGTCACGAACGTGAGGTCAGTTGGTGGGCTTGAGCTTCGACAGGATGAGGGCGGCCTGCGGACCCGTCGGCTGCGGGTTCGCGTAGTTGTCCTCGGCCGTCGGGAAGCCCGTGTAGTTGACCGTCGAGTACTGCGCGACGGCCGGACGCTGCCAGATGATCAGCGCCGGGACGTCCTCGACGAAGTGCTTCTCGACGATGTCGAGCTGCTTCTGCAGCTCGGCCGCGTCGCCACCCTGCTTGTACGCGGCAAGCGCCTTGGTGACGTCGTCGTTCTTGTAGCGACCGAAGTTCCACGACGCCGGCTGGCCGATCGGCACGTAGGACGCGCCGTCCATGATGTTGGAGTACATGTTCCACGGCGTGGAGCCACCGTCGGTCCAGTGCAGCGAGCCGTCGAACTTGCCGGCGGGCAGGTTGGTCTCCCACGTCTTCTGCGGCGAGGCCGTGTCGTCGACGGTGGCGCCCAGCTTCTCGGCACCCTCCTTGATGATGCCGAGAGCGTCGAGGTAGTCGGTCCAGCCCGACGGGTCGGTGAGCTTGAAGGAGACCTTCTTTCCCGACGGGTCGATCAGCTTGCCGCTGCCGTCCCACGTGTAGCCGGCGTCCGTGAGGACCTGCTTGGCGCCGTCGACGTCGACCGACAGCTCCTTGCCCTTGTACTCGTCGGAGATGTACTCGTCACCCGTACCGCTGGGCAGGCCCGTGACGCTCTTGATCTGCGGCCACACGCCGGAGCCGGCGGTCACCGAGATGTCCGCACGGTCGACGACCATGTTGAGCGCCTTGCGCAGGGCGACGTCCTTGAACGGGCCCTCCTCGTTGTTCAGGTAGAGCACGTCGACGCCGAAGCCACCGCCCGCGACCTGGTGGTAGTGGTCGGGGTCCTTGGCGATGAAGGTGTTCTCGTAGTCGGGGATGAACGTCCAGCCCCACTGCGCCTGGCCGGTGGTGAGGGCCGTCGTCAGGCCGTTGTTGTCGTTGAACGTGTCGTAGCGCAGACCGCCCACCAGGGGCTTGGTGCCCCAGTAGTCGTCGTTCGGGACGAGCGACACCGACTGCGGCGTAAACGTCTTGAGCTTGAAGGGGCCCGTGCCGACCATCTCGTCGTCGGTCCACTTCACCGGGTCCTTGTCCTTCCACAAGTGCTCGGGGACGATCAGGAGCTTGAGGAGCTTGACCTGGTTGACGTACTGACCGCTGTTGAAGTCGACCGTGACCTTGTTGCCGTCGACCGAGATGTTCTTGTACTGGTCGGGGAAGTCGGCGTTGAGCTCCGGGTGCTCCTTGCGGAGGTTGATGGAGAACGCGATGTCCTCGGCGGTGAACGGCGTGCCGTCCGACCACTTCACGCCGTCGCGGGCGGTGATGACGGCCTGGGTCGAGTCGGCGTTCCACTCGACGGACTGGGCGAGCCAGGGCGTCGGGGGGTCGCTCGGCTTGAGCTCGTTGACCTGCATCAGCGACTCGTAGACGGCGAACGCGTAGCCCAGGGAGAGCGACGCGGAGCCGGCGGCGAGGGGGTTCTGGTTGGGCTGCTGCTGCTGGTTGGGCATGCCGACGACCAGGATCTTGTCCGAGCGCTTGGCCGAGCCGGCGTCAGCGGTCGAGCTGGAACCGGTCTTGGTGTCGCTGCCCTTGTCGTCGTCCGAGCTGCATGCCGTGGCGAGCAGCGAGATGGCGGCCACACCGGCCACGATCCCGACGAGCTTGCGCTTGATCACGAGTGCCTCCTTGCACTTTCTGTCTCCTGCGGAAACTGCGATGACGGTAAGTCGTGAGATGCGTCGTTGGGGCAACGAACGCGTCTCGGTTCGATGTCGACGTGACTGCGGACCACGTCGAGACTGCGTGGGTGGTGCTGGCCTAGCTCTCGGTGGGCGTCGCGGCGGGGAGGTCCACCTCGACGGTCTGACGGAGGTCGCCCGACGAGCGGCCGACCCTGATCCGGTACGTCCCGGGCGGGGTGACCCACCCGTACCGTTCGGTGTCCCAGGTCCGGAACGCGCGTGCGTCCACCCGGACAGGGATGGTCGTGCGGGCGCCGGGCTCGGCGTGCACGACGGCAAAGGCGCCGAGCCAGCGCACCGGACGCTCGCCCGCGGGCGAGTCCTCCGGGGGCTCGACGTAGACCTGCACGACCTCGCGCCCCGCGCGGCGGCCGGTGTTGCGCACGGTGACGGTGACGACGACGCTGCCGTCGGCCTCGACCGCCGCGGACGCCTCGTCGTGCTCCCACGTGGTCCAGCCCAGGCCGTGACCGAAGGGCGCGGCGGGCGTGCGGTCCAGGCGCAGCCACGAGCGGTACCCGACGTGGACGCCCTCGTGGTACTCGACGACGCCGTCCACGGGGATCGCGTCGGGCACCGGGACGTCGGCCTCGTGCGCGGGCAGCGTCCAGGGCAGGCGTCCCGACGGCTCGGTGCGCCCGGCCAGCACGTCGCCCAGCGCCTCGGGCCACTCCTGGCCACCGAGCCATCCCCAGACGACGCACGGAGCCTCGTCGAGCCACGGCAGCAGCACGGGGGCACCGGCGTTGACGACGACGACCGTGCGGGGGTTCGCCGCCAGCACGGCGCGGACCAGCGCGTCCTGCGTGCCGGGCAGCGCGAGCGACGTGCGGTCGTAGCCCTCGGACTCGATCTCCTCGTTGGTGCCGACGACGACGACCGCGAGATCGGCCGCGGCGGCGGCCTCGACGGCGGCGGCGAGCAGCTCGTCGGGCGACGTGCCGGGCGTGCGGTGGACCAGCTCGGCGCGGGCGAAGGACGCGTAGCCGACGGGGTGCACGGCCTGCACGGTCGCGTCGATCTCGACGGTCGTCGGCTCGTCGACGTCGATCGTCAGGACCACGGGCGACGGGGCGTTGACGCTCGAGTCGAGGATGACCTCGGCGCCCACCACGTGCTCGGAAACCGACAGCTCCTGGCCACCCACCACGATGCGGTGACGACCGACGGTCCCGACGCCGACCTCGTGCCGGCCGGGCTCGTCGAGAGCGACCGTGGCGCGGATGCGCAGCGTCGCGGCCTGCGGCGCGGGCTCGCGGAACCACCCGTTCCAGGAGGTGACGACCTGCTGCGCGAGGATGTCGCCGGCGCCGTCGAGGACCTCGACGAGGGCACCCGGCCGGCCGTCGGGGGTGCGGCACCGGCCGGCCAGGTCGAGCTGGGGCGGCAGCATCCGGGAGACGGCGCCCGCGTGCACGGTCACGTCCGCGCCGAGCGCCTCGCGCAGGGCGTCGGCCGGGGTCGACGACCGGTCGGGACGCACGTACGCGGACCCGCCGCCCTGCACGAAGGGCGCCACCGCGTTGGGGCCGACGAGCGCGACGCGCGCGACCTTCTCGGCCAGCGGCAGCACGCCGGCCTCGTCGCGCAGGACGACCATCGAGCGCCCGACGAGGCGGCGCAGCACGTCGGCCACGTCGACCGCGAAGACCTGGTCGCGCTGCTCGCCCGCGCCGTCCTGCCCGGCGAGGGCACCGACGCGCGCCGCCATGAGCAGCAGCCGGTCGACCTTCTCGTCGATCGCGGCCTCGTCGACCTCGCCGGCCAGGACCGCGGCCAGCAGGCCGTCGCCCCACGGGCCGTCCGGGCCGGGCATCTGCAGGTCCATGCCGCCGTCGGCCGCGCCGACGACGGACTTGGTGGCGACCCAGTCGCTGACGACGACGCCGTCGAAGCCCCACTCGTCCTTCAGGACGCCGGTCAGCAGCGGGCGGTGCTCGAGGGCGGGTGCGGCGGTGGTGCCGTCGTCGATGCCCGAGTAGGCACCCATGACGGACCAGGCCTGCGCGTCGTGGACCAGGCGCTCGAACGGCGCCAGGTAGACCTCGCGCAGCGTGCGCTCGTCGACCTTGGCCAGGTAGGACGTGCGCTGCGTCTCGGAGTCGTTGGCGACGAAGTGCTTGACGCACATGCCCACGCCGCGGTCCTGGGCGGCGCGCACCACGTGCACCGCGATGTCGCCGGTCAGCACCGGGTCC